>Ga0209367_1008209_pt1 | contig 14291 bp, 12 predicted proteins | sample WorMetLIZISLAND2_FD_187412 | JGI IMG/M metagenome (GOLD analysis project Ga0209367, IMG submission 187412) | Marine gutless worms symbiont microbial communities from Max Planck institute for Marine Microbiology, Germany - Olavius geniculatus... ... | reverse complement strand
GGGCTTTACAAGTACGTTTGCGGTTGTACAGCTCACCAGACATAGGGCGGCCAGCTGCTACCCAAAGATGATGAGATTCAATACTCTTAGTTTTTAGTTCGTCTAGTTCTACGTCCCACCAGTACTTATGCTTGGTCTCCTTTCCCCAGATAGTGCAAAAGCAGACGTTGGGTGAGGTGGAAACTAAAACACTTATTTAATAGCCAGTTATGTCAGAATTTTTTCTGACTAAAATTATTAAAATCTGTTAATCTTTTTTTAAGTTACGATCAATAATGTTGAGGATGTTTTTTTATGTTTTCTGTTTATTTCAACACATATTTCGCTTGATCTGCTTTCCCTAGGTAGTGCAAAAACATACATTGGGTGAGGTGAAAAACTAAATGGTCGTTTGATGTCAGGTTGTGTCAGAAATATGCGTACCAAAAATTATCAAAATCTGATAATTGGTTTTCAAGTTACAGCCAAAAATGTAGGGGATGTTTTTTTGGGACACAATGTAGATGGTGGTTCTGCTGAGTGGCAATAACAACAACATTGACTGTGATTTCTGTGTCCCAGCCAGTCTGTCGTAATAGCATCCTATTTTACGCCAACCTCTAGCGATTTTGTCATTCATTGTTCCTTCAAAGGCGTACACGGTACGCTAATTATTTAGCATTCCTAAGTAAAATCGTTTAATAGCGCTGAGTGATATAAGATACGAACAAACTCACAAGAAAATTTCTACACTAAACAAATAATGTTGCCGGCAATGGTCAAACCAAGTTAATCTAACATACAACTCGTTCTTTAGACGGCGGGTTCCGTTAGCAGCCAAGCGTTTTAATCAACTAAAAAATTACATGCATTATGCCAGCATAATGTCTGGTGACAGAGCTTATTTAGTACTCACCGTTTGTTTCCTAAAAGTGGTTGTAACCATTGCCAATACATACATTACAGCTACGTGTGAAACGATGGCCAGGTTGGCTTATGTGGTTCAATGTCGAGCAATTATTTGATGTTACATCGTGTCAAACTAAAAACTCCAATGCAGACTTCTACAAATTGTTTACAATGGGCGGCGCTGGAATCTGAAGCTGGGGGAGCAACGGGGGGAGGGGAAGAGCCAGGGCATGGGAGGCAATAAATTTTTCTTTGTGTAAACCAAATGTCCGCCTTTATTCAGTTGTTGAGTGCATCGAAAAGATGTAGCGGGTGCAGGGACAAAATCCTTGGTCGTCGAAAGGTCTTGCAAAAATGCCGTTTAATAAGTCACACGTTGCATGTGTATGGTTATTAGAGGGCACTTTATCACCATCAAAATTTTTCCTGGAGGAAAACGTAGCCGAAAGTAAGGCAAGGGCAAAGGTACGGAAGCCAGCTGGCCCTGCCCTTTCCCCCTTTGGCGCCTCCCATGCTGGTTACCTGCTTGTACCAACAGTTATCAGTGAAAAGTAATATTCTGCAACAAAATACTACAAAACTGTTGTTCGCACAGTGCATGCAAGCTTGGTCGCATTCTGCCACGAGACAGCAACGTGTTATACACTCGTGTGAGCAAACAGCAGATCGTCCGGGAAGTTTGCGGTTGTGACCAGCAGTCGGGTTCGCTGGCTGTTGGGTAGAACTGGCTCAGCGGCGTCGGCGTTGAAACTCGTCGTTGTACTCTGACGTCGTTCCAGACACTCTGCCGCTAGATATGCCTCGGCTGTCTCGCTTGCGTCAGCGGCGTCCATGTTGTTGCCAGCAATGACGTCGGCAGTGCTGCGGCGTAGAAGGCACTCGGAGGCTGTGCCGGTGTCCTGCGTCGGTGTCGTCGGCGTGGCTGCTGCTGGCTCCGTGTCTGCCATCTCGACGTGAAAGAGCCGTGCTAGGACCGGCGGCCGCTCGTTGTGGTTCATCCGTCTACTGGGCTGGTCTTCGCCCGCGACGGCAGCGGCGCACAGCACTCGGCGGCAGGCGGAGCGCGGCTCAGTCGCTACGAGGCAGAAGACAACGACCCCCACAGCGGCACTGAGCGCCTGTATGGAGCAGTGAGCGCGGACGACAAGGTCGGAGTACCTCGGCAGCACAGCAAGCACCGCGGGCAGAGGTGCCGACACGGCGTACATTGACGACACGGCAACCACGCCGAACACCTGAATCACGACCACATCAACACATCCACACACATGCTCAATAGAACAATTAGAGTCATGAAAATAACAATGCAGTCTTCGTGCGATGACTTTTAGAAAGATCAACAACGTTCTAAAAATTAGAGTTGTTAAAGTAGGTTTATGAGTATAATTTGTTTGCCTGAAATTTTTAATATTTATATAAAAACAATGCAGTGATGTAAACAAAACTTTTTTCAAGACCAAGACAAACACTTTATTTTTTGTCCTTGAGGCAGCTCGAAACCAAGACTTTGGTCTTGAGGACAGCATTGCTGTAGTGTAGGTTTTCAATTTTTTTACGAACCCGGTGCACAGAGGCGTTGAGGTGTTCAGGCTTATCGTCAATGACTCGCTGCTTGCAGCGCGCCTGACAGTGACTGATCAGCAAGCGAGTGATGACGACGACGTTAGCGCAGACACCGACGCACAGAGGCAGAACACACGCGCTCCAGAACACGTACACGTTGTCGGCCGACAGTATACAACTGTGTACAAACCCAGCAAAACATTCGCTACACTATGTGTCACGTTACTCGTTAGCATTCGACTGACTGTAGGACAAATTTCTAACAGCCATTTTATACACTAAAATATAAAAAAAACTTAGCTACTTTTATTTACCATTAAGCTGCTAATTTACCACTGCAAAACACGTGTAATTAAATGTCAAAAAAGGGCAGATGCAATAATTTCGATCTATCGACCCACTTCTATAGCAATACAATGTCTTACTAGTCTGTATTATGCTTGTAACTGTCGACGTCCACCAGCAACGTAGCTGCTACAGGTAGAGCTGGGGCACCTGCAAAACCAGTAAAATTATTAGTATGGTAGCTATCTCCGGCTGTTTCCAGTATCAGTCACAATGTTATCACATTACGGCACGCTATGTTATTATTTCGTGGTTTTCGTTTGCTTAAAACCAAATTCCATTAATTCTGTCTTGCTCAACGAATTACGGTAAACAATTAAAACAAACAACAGCAAAAGTACGTTAGTTTAGTTATATGTACACCGTGGGCCATAAAACGTGCCACTTTACTTTTGTCCATATCTTCACCAATTATTGACCGATTTTCAAAATTCTTTCACTGGTACATTCTGTAGACAGTTAGCAATAAAGTGATTATTGAATAACCCACCATACATTAACTGCGTCGCTACACTACCTTGTAAAATATAAATGTAAGAAAAACTAGCAATCATAGATATCAAGCGTGTTGGTAAACAAAATGCACTTCCGACCAAAAATGCAGTGAATGATCTGTACAATGCTAGACTTTGTTAAATCTCTTTCTTTGGATATCTGGCATATTGAACGATATGTTTGTTTCTGGCCTTTGTGATTTAGCAAGCCTACCATTTCGTCCACAGTGATCGCGGTCTCTTCAGTACGTGTATGTTTCAGTCTGCCGGTCTCATGCCTTTGGTCGGTGCTGCATGTTTCCTAAATCTCTATTAATAACATTCCCACTTTTTTTCCTGTTGCAGGTTATCTTCAAAAATTCTGCCAGTATTCTCCAAAAACAGTATTTTTTGAACCGATACAGGTTCTTAATCAGAGCCTTGTCTCCACTGCTAAATGGCGCATTACATCACCGGTCAGTGCATTAAAAATTGTTATTTACGACAATATCATTTGGTTTCATTTACAAACATCAGAAATGCATGTAAAATTAGATAAAATTTAATTTTTGTATAAAAATTAGTAAAAATTGTTTTAGAAGATAATTTTTTGCATATGTATTATAGTGATTTTAGTGATTTTTAAAAAATTATGTTTCACATGGTAGTGTAGTGACACAGTTAAAGCGTGTTGGAATACTTAAAAATTACTTTATTGCCAAGTGTCCACAGTATGTGCCAATAAAAGAATTCTGAAAATGGGTTAATATTTGGCTAAGATATAGAAAATCACAAAGTGGCACGTTTTTTATGGCCCACCCTGTATAATGATAATCCGCAACATTGCACGTTCAACATATAAGCCTACAAAAGAAGACTGAAATCAAGACAATCAAGTCGACAATAGATTGCAACGGAGACGCAAAAATGTGTACCCCAGGCTAGTAGAAGGCGCTTGCAGGTGGCCCAGCAGTTATCACTGACGCTCCTGTCAAGGGCGAGCATCGTTCGCAGATAATATCCGGCGAGCGTCATCCAGAGCTGAGTGGAGATCGAGAAGAAATGTACGAGCGCTGCGACAACGACGCACGAGTCGACACCACTCAATGTGTGCCGGTTGTAGGCGAGCAGCAGACACAGATCAAGCGCTAGAGATGACCCGGCAGCCTGAATCATTGTCTGACCGAACGCGTCACGGTTCAACGACCTACACATCCACAGCCAACGTTCTTACATCAGTGTTTACTGTTTACAGGTCTGCTGGCTTAAATAATTATATCATTGTTTTGCCGCGCCAACGATGTTTTAATAATGGCAATAATAATGATAATAATTTTGATCGACGAAACATTTTTGGATCCCGACGAAGCACAAGACTTCTAGCCATTCTGGACTTTATTTTTAACCTTTGCTTTTAGTGCTTTCATTTTTTACACCTTAGTTCCTTGTTCAATATTTTAGGCCTAAGGAATTAAGTATTTTTGGCTTAAAAATAAGACATTTATAGCGTCATCGATGCCGAAAATATTGTTTTAACGTCAATTAAAAAACGACCCCCAGCAAGACTTCTTAGTGTGTCTTCTGTAATCTTTTTCATTTATTTCAGTTTATCTTATTTTTTCCACAATAGTTATTTATCCCTTGCTTGCTGTTTTTTTGGACAAAAATGACCTACTTGGTAAACGTCTACACTTTGAGAGTGGTTGTTAGTTATTACAGGCTTATTGACAGTTATCACTACACGTATATTCAACCTACATGTACATTCAAGCATTCCGGCACCGTGTAGGTCTATCTGTGTTTGCAGGTAGACCTACAGTATACAAGCTATCAATCAATCAACCAATCAACTGTAGGTGAAAAGCAGTGAGGACGAACCGTAAGCCGGCGAATGTCAGTATAAGCACGGAGTGACCAATGAAAGCACAGCCGAGTGTAGCGTACGTCACGAACCTCGTCTGGACGTCTTCTTGTACCAGTGACAACCTCGCCACGTCAGGGTCCTGAATGAATCAGCACATCACCGTCCATTTCAACCAACTCTAGTTTTTTTGACATTTTTCACACACCCGGTCTCGCTGCTTTGCCGCGCGGGCGGCTACTGCTTTGGTTTTTCTAAAGTTTCATTAACATACTTTGGTCGTTTGCGGCCTCTTTCAACCCACCTCTGCATCCTTCCGGCTGTAACTGCGATGCTACAAAGCCCTAAACGTGGCACTGCATGTTCTTATAAGCTACATCAGTTTACTAAAAATGTTGTAATTTCAGCATCGAAAATGTGCCTACTTCGCCGTGCTAATTTATAACCAGTAACCACAATAGGTAACACGCACAAATGTCATGAAACGAAAATGGTAGGTGTGTCCGTCTGCATGCCCTCTTACAGCTCACGCGCCTGAACGGTCTCGTTTCTTAGATTTTGAGCTGGTAGTGAGTTTGCACCCAGTATTATAAACGCCAGGCCACATCTTTTCCATAATCTCTCCGGTGTAAAACAGGAAAAATGTAAATCTTTCCAGTTTATACACTGGTACCAGATTATACTGCTTGGTGACTAAGTATGAGCAGCTTGCCCGGAAAAGTTGTCTGGTAGCGACGTGATCGGGATTTAAAATGAAACCAGCGACCTTTTCACCGCGATTACGACGCGCTGTCTACTAAGTCACCGAGTCACACTGGATACGTACGTGACTGATGGCGAACGAGCTGAGATGGCGCGAGCAGCACACGGTCTCAGTGCCACGGTTCGACTCTGTCATCACGCCTTCCGGCGACCACTGCTTGTCTACACAGACCACACAAACACACATACACACGTTTCAACATAAATATAATCTAATAAAGGTTAAAAAAATTGAAGAAAAGAACGTTTATAAACGTATAATAAAAACGTGACCGTTCTACTTGACGTATTTACTAAGTCTGACGCTTCGAAAATACAACTTTTTGCATTCGTCAATTTTTTATCACCAAACATAGATAAAAAGCAAATTACGAAACCTGCTATCGGTTTTAGTGCCAATTCATTTTTTTATGCAAAATTACTTTTTATGCAAAATTACTCTAAATCACACCGTTCAGCGTTTATTTAAAATTTAAAAAATGTTAAAACAACAGCGATAAAAACGCGCTTTTATTAACAATAAAAACGTTTTATAATCATTTATCAAAATTTATGCATTTAGCTTGCAAGTTACAAACTGAATTTGTTTCAAAATTACGTGCATAGCATTACCAGATAATTCTATATTAATATTATTATGCTAAAACCGTTTAGCAAAGCGTCTTATAATTGTTCTCTTATATGTCCATTCGAAAATATAGTTGAATTAGTTATTAACCACCAAATCATATATTCTCATTAGAAAAATGACAAAAACAGATATATAAAAAATTTTATTCTTCACAAAAAAATATAAATCATCATACCGACAGTATTCCAGTAGACACAACGACTGTGGCGTGATATCTGCACGCACACGCAAATACACCTTCCAATTATTACTGGGCTTCAAATCGTTACACAAATATTATTTGTTGTCAGTAAATTACGCATCCTGCGCCTATAACAGATAAATTATATTTATGACAACCGCTAAAAATTGCAATTATTAATAATGCCAAAATACGTCAAAATAATACAAAATTTAAAACTTTAAAACATATTTCATGTTTAGAAAATTGTGAACAAATCGGACGACTCGCCTGCCTGTTGGGAATGACAAACATAACGCAGTTGGGCAGATCGAAAGCTATTTCCGGCCCGACACTCGCCGTGATGACGTCATCCACCGTCGACGCAGTGTGGTGCGCCCCAACAAACAGCTTACTCGACCGAAAGTAGATGAATTTAAGTCGATCGCTGGCTATGTCTCTATGGAATACTTCTGGTGGTAACGTTATGCTTACTCCCGGCGACAACTGTAACAAAACGCGAAGGCTACAATACTACTATTATTTATGTAGTTCCTAATTTTTCATCTATTTTTCTTTTTTTGTTGTGCTACCAATGTTGGTGAATAAAAGATTGTCAATACACTATGACTCACTTTTTAACAACAGCTATTAGAAATGTTGATAAAACTTTACACTAACTGGCGGTTTATCATAACGGATTGGCAAAAACCTAATTTGTAGGCCTGTAGACTGTACATAAGCCATTCCAGCGTTATTACATTTTTTTAGAATTTGACGATTATGAAGTAACGCCTTCGAAGAACAAACATTTGCGAATACTGGAAACCGTGACCTCAAGTAAACGTCTGTGTTATACACTGTGTTCAGAAAAAAACACCCACTCACGTTTTCTTGTAATGCCTCCGGTGAAAATGTCTGTCTTCATAGTATCATAGGACTACAGACAGCATCGCTGCGAGTCCAATGTCGGTTTGACCCAGTGGCGATGCCCCCCTTTGGCCCGACCATGAAAATTTTTTACAGGCGACTTTATATGAAAAGGTGCGTTTTTTGCCGTTTTCCAGCAAATTTCAGAAAAAATGGGCGAATTTGCGGCCTCCATTGAACGTTCAAAAGCAAAAAGTGTTTCAGCTTCAGGGGGCTTCGCCCCCCTGACCCCCCGACCAGGGGCTCCGCCCCCAGATCGCCTCATAGGCTCGCGCTCTGCGCGCTCGCCATGGCCCCCCTTTGCCAAATCCTAAATACGCCACTGGTTTGCCCGTAACTTGCAACGCAAATTCTGACTAAAAACCTGACCCCCAAATGTCCCAGTCCGATGAAAAACAAGGGTACTTTTGTACACACAGTTCAAGCCTCACAGTGTTCCTACCAAATGGCATGATCTCATCCGTCCAACGAGTATAGCAGGGCATACGAGTATGACAGACGGACGGACATACAGACCGCGCTACACCAACATCTATCGCAATGCCGCCTAAGAACGTCAGTTACTGTTATAGGATGTTTACACGATCCACGATCGTGTAAACATGATCCAGCAAACGTCCAGCAAACTTCCAGCAAATGTAGTCAAAATGCACGTGAATTGCTGGACGTTTGCTGGATCGTGTAAACACCCCATCAGGGACGTAAATATTGTCAATACTGACAAGCGGTACGAATGAAGCTCCACGGTCATGGTCAATCCACGTGATGTATCTCAGATCCATCTCGATGTTCCTGGCTACATACGTCACGTTGTGCTCCAGCCACTTCACCGTCGTCAGGAAACTTTCAAGAAGTCCAAGCAGCCTGTAGATATAGTAAATACACGTTACGTGGCACTACTCACGCGAACAAGCAAAATAAAACCGTGCAGAACTCTGACTGTTACACTGCTCGCATTTATCAGTTTCTAAGTTCAACACAGCTTCATGTTTCTGCGATCTTTCAGTGCTTTGATGCTGTTGGCTATACATGTCAAGAAGGAAACGCGGCCTGCAATAGTACTGCAAAGACAAGCCCCAGAAGTTCACTTGCGTGAACCCACCTAACCTGGAATAACTGTTGAAAATTAGAAAGGTAAACAAAGAACGCGAGTGTTTTATTTGAGGGTAGTCAACCTTAAAACACGACATACACACGCACACAATAAACATTCTGGCTTTCCAGTACGGTATTTGTGAGAAGCACACGTGTAAATATTTTGTCGAAGTGAGCGACCGACGTAAAGCTGTGCACAGGTATAAAATAGAACAAAAATAGAACCGTTTTTCCATCGCTGTTTTATGTCATAAAAGGTGTGAACAGTTTAAAGGCGCCTGCAGAGCGACGTAACTGAACTGAACTGAACTGAGATGATTTAGCTTTCGATGAACTGACCAATGGGCAAGCAGTAATGCATAACAGTGGGCACCGTCTAACGGCGTCCATGACCGACGTGACTATACGCTCACGTACGCGTCAACCAATGACCAAGACTCGCCGTGCATGCCCACTAGTCTGTTCGTCAAAAACTAAATCGCGTCAGTTCAGTTCAGTTCAGTTACGTCGTTCTGTACGCGGATTAAGTCTGAGCACGCCTCGCTCAGTACCTGTCGGTAGCGTTGCTGTTTGCGACAATCTGTCTATCAACATCCAGTATTCTGTCAATCACCTTCACCATCAACTCCGCTACCTACACAGTACCCACGACATAACAATTATATTATACACTGTGTTCAGAAAAAAACACCCACTTATGTGTTCTTTTATATCTCTATGGAAAATGTTCAGATTTCTACAAAATTTTCAGGAAATGTTTAGTGGGAAACAAGTATTCCAAAAGTGAAAAAGTTAAATATTTTTTGGCTACCGGTGACGTCATGCTGACGTCATATCTCCATGTTTATAAATTATGGGTCTTACCGCTGAAGCCAGATATTCGATAAAATGTTAAAACACATCAATTGGTCATTGTGTTAACTGGTCCCAAACATATGCTAAATCATCACGCAGTTTTTCATTGTGAACTGTTTTCGTGGTTTATCATCTTGGCTGAGTGCGAGATCCTCAACTTTATTGATGTTGGCAGGCGTACGCACATGCGTCACTGCGTCCATGGTTGACCACTTGCCTGCTATCAGTTAAACGGCTTAATACTGCCGGTCATGTCAATTTTTTATTTAAAAGTTTTATTCCATCAATATTGACTTGTCTGTCCATTGTCCAGAAACATATAGCACAAACTTGCGGCTACATAACCCTTACTGACTCGCAAACATTTTATCAGATGTCTATCTTCAATGGTAAAAACCCATAACTTACAAACGCAGAAATATGACGTCGGCATGACGTCATCAGTAAAAAAATATCTAAGTTTTTTTACGGTGGAATACTAGTTTCCTTCTAGACATTCCCTGAAAATTTTGTGAAAATCTGAACATTTTCCATGGAGATATAAAAGAAAACGTGAGTGGGTGTTTTTTTCTGAACACAGTGTACATTTATAGCTACAGTCACTGCTATAACACCCTGAAGTCACTCAGTAGGCTTCTTCTGCTTGTTATCTTTGTATTTCATGTAACAGTCAGTCAATGCAAAAAAGATTAAACAATGGAAAAATGGATGGAAAAATTTCTGCTTTAGCACTGGACAGGGTATATAGGCCTACTTTAACCAAACGTAACTGTAAAACAACAGATACGTATTTATGCAAAAGAAAGAACCAAGCTAAAATACTTTTATGTCAAACCTGGCAAACTTCCTTTTTGTTATGATCATTTTTTTTCTTTTTGCATTAACTCTTTCACTTTCAAAAGAAGTCCAGGTGCAATCTCTTTTCTCAGTACGCCCATGAACAGTAAAGCTCAGAGAGAAGACAGGAAGCACCTTTTGATGTTGACAGGCGAATGACAGCACAGCTTCCAGTAACGTAACGGTGTCGGCAAGAACGGACGAATCGTCGAGTGACTGGGTTCTGTACGGTAACAGTGACGTGACGGCATCAGTCTTCGATTTCACTCTCTGCAGTGCACCGGACGAGCACAACCCACACACAATGTGAACAGGCGCCCGCAGCAAATACTACATGTAGTAAGTAGTACGATCTCTTTCTGTTTAGCTATATACAGAACCAGTTCAACGTTTAGTAGCAAACTCGTTGACATGCTGCAACAAAACGAGTAAAACAGATTCAGTCATTTCGAGTTGTGTGACTGACTCTGGTGTCTGATTTGATCAAAGGTAAACCATACCACAGTAGGCCTACAAATTTATGCGTGAAGGCCCTGGTTAAACCTTAGCAAACCTCCTTAGTCAATAGAATAATCACTATGCATAAAATGTACAGTCTAATAATAATGCGGCTATTTCCACTTCTGTCTGACTATTGGAGCGCTGAGTGATGACCTACCATCTTGCAGTCGGCGAGGTCCGGTTCATCCCAAATGGCAATACGTCGACTAGCGTCGAGGGCGCAAAAGCGAGTGGCCACGCTGTCTCGATTGCGTGGACAGGCGACTGTCGCCGTACTGCCACGCGTTGTCGCCGGCCATTGGAAACGACCTTTCGCCCGCAGTGTTGCCTCCTTCGGACACGTGTCTGCACCGCACACACGTGAGGCATAAATGTAAAAAGTCCAATTCTCCGTTTATGAGCGTACGCCAAAGTTGATTTTGGCCTCTAAGCAGACAGTCATAGACACGGCTGTCGGTAGGCTGACAGCCATTACAACAGTAAATAAATGATCAGAATTCACTGCAGCTAAATACAACTACAACGATAAAAATAACAGAAAAACGCCACTGGTTGACCTTGACACCCATGCAAATATGCACTGAATTTTCTCAGTCTAACGCCGTCGAAATATTTCGAAATTTTATCAGTGCAAACCTGCATTCGTAATTTTAAAACATATTCGAGTGCGCAGACTCTGCGGCGCCTAAACAATAAAATTCTGCAACAAAATATATCTGTAGAGGTGTAGAGGTTAGCCTATAATAAGTCAGTTCTAGGCCAGAGTACCTGCACGTTGGCAGGTGATGCCTCCGAATCCCTCAGCACAGACACAGACGAAGTAGCCAGGTCTGTCGACGCACGTGCCGCCGTTAAAACACGGAGACGACTCGCATTCGTTCAAATCCACCTCGCAAAACTTACCTACCTCGACAAACATATCATACAATCTTCTTTTAAAGAAACGAAAATAAATGCATTATTATAGTGTTAAGAAATATAGGCGCATTGTCATACCCGATCGACATTTTTATGGAAATAGCGAAATCTTATGAAAATAGTGTTTTGCTGCGTATATAGGTCCTGATGTCATGGTCATGGAGTAATGCAAGCCGAACGTCATCTCTTTTGGCAGTAATCACAAGGACATTGTGTCGTGTGTGTGTTGATGTGGCAGATTGTCTGACAGACTGACAGCAAAGTCGTACACTGAATGGAAAATTTGGAAATGATTGCGTCAGTGATATAATGTGACAAAAAGCGTGCAGTATAATAGACCGTGGCAAACCTGAAAAGCCAGGTCTGCAGTAGCAGATGTCTGCTTGTGGCGTGTAGACGCATGTGCCATTGTTCTGACAGACGTAGACATTGCATGGCCGATGTGACTCACAGTGGTCGCCAAAGAACCCTTCTTGACACGTGCAGTGAGCCATTCCGTTATCCATCACCTGAACATACACATAATTTACCTGTATTATCATCACCTCAATCACCGTCATCACCGTAGGCCAAACTCGAAAACAAAACGATGTAAAAAACGTAGATAGAATTGAACATTGCCCGAAGCAGGAATAACCGGATGTGCCGAATTTCAGTGTGAAACATCAAATACCAAAGACGCTAGATGTTAGATAACGTAAAAAATGCCTGATATATCAGCGTAAAGACGGCATGTGCATGCAGATAGGCCTAACCTAATTCGCTGTCGACAACTGAGACGCCCGACAACTGAATGGACGGCCGCATATCATGACAAGTTGGACTCTGACATTAGTCCGCCCGGAAACGGTAGTTTTCGGAGTGGACTTATTGCTGGCGTTTTTCCCCGTTTCGAGATTATCGAGCTCTGTCGGCCATTCGCAGCAAAATTTTACACCGTGATCGGCATTCAGAAACTTGTGTGTTCAATTTTATAATCCCGGTCCAAAATTTCGGGGCGGTGGGGCATGAAAAAAATTGGCGCGATTTCAAGAGACTTTAAAATTCGACTGCAAACATCTTCGGAACGGATGAAGAACGGGCAAAGTAGGCCTACTTGTTGTGTAGGCCTATGGGATTAATGAGATGTCAGCAGCTGCTGTTGCTGCAGCGGGAGCGCTGCTAGCGGTGCGGCTGCTGCTGCAGACCAATGTAAGACCGTGACTGCGCCGGCAGCAGCGCAGTCTGATAGCGCAGTCTGACAGATTAGTGAACTGCGGTAAGATGAGTGGCGACTGCTCAGGATTATGCGGCGTTAATTAGTATCTATTTATTTATTTGTCTTCAATGGCAGGCTCGAGGCCCATGAACACACAAAACACACACAAACACAAAGACTAAAAAAAGACTAAAACAAACTGAGTATATTGACTTATGTTGCATTTAATTCTGTGGAACAACGGAAATATAAAATATGAATGTGAATGTGGAAATTGCAATAATATCATTGAAATTCTACGATACTATGTCTGTTGTGGCTTAAGTCTATTTAGATATTTTTGTAAGACATTAAGACATTAACACAGAGAACTGCATACGAACTTGTTAGCTCTCCTCTGACATAATTCCCACTAGCAACCAGCAATTAGCAACTGAACTTAGACAAGGTATCAAGTAGAATATTAACTGGAAGATCAATAGTTTAGCAATATAGAAAGTGAAATGGTAACATAAATATAGACCAAGTAATATGTTAGTAGAGTAGAAAGAATATAAATGGCTCTACATGACATACTTGATCGACCGCGATTCCTAACGCGTTCGACGAAAAATAGTGCAGTAACTTCGGAGATCTACGGGTCAAATCATACCCACTCAAATCTACTTTTACGGAAAACAATATTTTGGCTCTTAGAGGATGATGCGCCCCCAAATATTTTTACACGCGATAGAGAATGACCAAGTCTTAATAGCGCCCACGCCACGGGGACGGGAATACCCGAACAATTGTTTACAAAGAGGGGTCAAAAATTGGCTTAAAATTTAGCATATCGGCGCCTATAACTTTAAGGTTAGAGTGAGCAAAATCATGAAACTTTGCCACATGACGGCTATTTATCCGGCGCGAAGTCCTGTACGACCTTAGCACTCACGATCGGTGCTCGTATAATAAGTACCGGCCGTGTCTCTGCGGCGGGTGCTCGTCCTACTGTTGTGTATAGGATAATTAGATGTCAGCAGCAGCAGCAGCTGAGGCGCTGCTAGCGATGCGGCTGCTGCTGCGACTGCTATATAGTCAATGCGCACTACTGAGCGCTGGCCATTCTATAGTTAGTCGTATTGAGAATGGTCGACTGTGGGTATGTGTTTGTGTGCGGAATTTGTTAGATTAGTTTATTATTATTATGTCTGAGTTGTAAGTACAATTGTGATGTTTATACTGTGGAACAATGACGAAATCATAATTATGAATCACACATAAAATGTCACTGT
>Ga0209367_1008208_pt1 | contig 14291 bp, 8 predicted proteins | sample WorMetLIZISLAND2_FD_187412 | JGI IMG/M metagenome (GOLD analysis project Ga0209367, IMG submission 187412) | Marine gutless worms symbiont microbial communities from Max Planck institute for Marine Microbiology, Germany - Olavius geniculatus... ... | reverse complement strand
AATTTCTCGCAAAGTAACACATGCTATTAAGTGCTGATTCTCTAACGATTATTTTTGTCAAAATCTATTGCTATTGAACCAGGACTGTTGGAGTTATTGCAAAAGGTAGCAGGGGTCCGGTTTTTTTGAGACACAGTGTATTAACAAAACATTCTAAAGTACTGGTACAAATCTACTAATTAAGGTTTCACATAATTCAACAAAAGCACACTTATCAAAAAATTTACATACTGCAAAAAATCTAGAAACATATAGCAGATGTGGAAAAAATGAGTAAAAAAACATACATAAGTAGAAAATCCAGTTGCAGAACTCGTCTCTACAAGAAATTGCTGGCAAAACCAGGGAGATGAAGTTTGGTTCAAGAAATTCCAGCATCTCTTCTGCAACACAAATTAAAATGTAAAAAAATGTGGTTAAAATACAACACAGACTTCATGCACAGAGAAATGACTGTTACAACTGTTTCATTACATGTTTAAGCAATTATTTGGTCATAAATTGTAAAAAAACCAATAAAAAACAAAAATTGCAGTCTAGGCACGAGTCTCGGAAGCATGGTCTTTGTCTTGCACTATTCCATTATCTGATCCACTTTGCCTTGAATCCTTGATACTCTTTTGAATTTAAACTGTCATCACTAACATTAATTCACACAACAATCACCTGCTGCTTGAAACTACCTGGCCAAACTGAGAAATGATGCAAAGATTTTTTACACTCATTACTATATGGTGTCCTTGTGTTTCTGATGTATGGACGGACGGTTGTAGGCACTGGTTTTTCTGTCCTTGAAAACACTGTAATACCTCATACACTGCATTTGTATTTACACAGTAACCTGCATTCTGAGAAATAAATGACGATGATTACTCACAAATACTACTGCTGCCAATATGCTGATAGTACAGTTAAGTTCTGGAATTATCATCTTTTATCTCAATAACTAAGACTTAGGCCAAGACTGCAGTCTTGCATTCTATGACCTTGGACTTGAGATTCTCCTAATTGACTGTGATACCATATAACTGTGCTGTAACCACGTAAAGACAAAATACAACAGGCATTGCATGTTAAAACTGAACGTGGTCACCTACCCGGTGACAGTGAAACAAGCTTGTTGTCAGTGCGGCTCCTGCCTAGGACGAAGCCACACGAGGCAAGAGTCAGAGTCTCTGGGTACGAGAAGAGCGACAAGTACTGCGAGTTATCAAACACCGCTTCACCGGGATGGCGATCAGGCACTCGGTCTCCAGGAACCCACAGCTAGCACAAGCACATACATGCCAGTCTATCCATCTATCAGTCAATCCTGCCAGCAAGCAAACAAGAACTGACAAAAAGCGAACCACGGTTGGCTGATGTACCAGTAAACCAACAGCAACAATTTAACAGCAACATTCATTAATGGAACAAATGCATGTGAAATGTATGCAGACAATGACACTAACTAGAGCAATGATAAAATTAGTACAGAGGAAACAAAAGAAAGCATGTCAAGTAATCAGGCTGCGGTGAACTAAGACGCTGACCTTAATCCCAACCAAAGCAAAAGGAAGACACATATTTTAAACGGGAAAATCTGTTCAGTTTTGATTATTTCATAGACACAGCAAAATGATTCATACAGCAACTGATTCAGCTCAGACCAGCTGCAAACACTGCATGAATTTGTTTATACAGCAGGACTATGAACGTGCTGAACGACATGCATCTCTTACCTTGTCCAGCAAAGCTTGGTGCTCAGGTTTCAAACCAACTGCACCTGTTTTAAAGACAAAGACAAAAAAAACACCAACATCTATCATAAACAGCTGTCTCAAGCTACAACTGGTTCTGACTAACAGTATCCAATAGCAACCTAAGTCAAACATCTGAAACAGCACAACATCTTAACACATTTGTCAACATGTTAATTAAACAGCTGCAAAGAATTATTAGAATTATCAACACGATGTACCTGCATGGAAATTAATATAGACTCACGTGATGATGAAGCACCATCGCTGCTGGCAGCAGCTGCAACATCAAGCTCCTCCTTCAATGCAAACCGTCCATATAAACTGCATACACTACATCAATGTAAACCACTGATAGGCTGAGGCTCAGAGAATCAGATGACACTTTGACACTCAAGCAGCAATGCCAGTACCATCAGGCACAATACTGACTTGACTATTTAATCTTTACTCTGATGCTACTGCCTTGACAACCTAACCAGTTCCTTTCACCCTGGTACAGAATGTATCAGTGTTGTTTAGTTACAAAGCAACAAGGCACTAAATTTGCAAAGTTCTGTATCTACCTGATCTTTCAGCAACTTTGACCTTAACCTTCAAAACCTAACCAGTTCATCTTAGGCCAGAACTAGATCAAAACCAAAGATCAGCGAAATTTTCTCCGCTCGATTCTAAGACACTGAGCTATGAGTGACGCTACTAATATTGCACTAAGATAAGATAAGACACCATCACACAAACATTATCAAATATTAACATATAATAATATTAACATATCATTAACATAATATTATTAATATTATTAACATAATATTATTAATATTATTAATATTAATAATAATATTAATTAATATTAATATAATTGTATTAATAATATTAATAATATTAATTAATAATATTATTAATATTCTTAACATAATATTAACATATTAACAAACATTATTTACATTATCAGTAAAACTTACACTGCCATAGCAAAGAGCCTGCCAGTTATCAACATCCATTTCCATTTTCGTAACCTGTATGCACAGTGCCAGAAATACTGACAGTAACACCAACATGACAGAGCAATGCACTAATGAATCAGTACCAGCATCATGATAAAATGACTTCTAAAGCAAAAGTTGGAAAATCATAAAGATCGTTGGCGCTAGATATCAGCATGCTGCAAAACTGCTTCAGATTCAAACACTGATCATTATACTGTGTCATGAAAACCAGCTCAGTGTCAACATATTGTGCAGCTGTTTGCCTACAGCTGTGTAACCCTAACTTTAATGTTGACCTTTCAATGACCTTCTAAACTGCAACTTGGCACACTCTGGAAAACGTTCACACCAATTCTGTTTTTTAACCTTTTACTTTTCAAATTATGAGCCCATTCTTCACTACATGGTTAATGTCAGCTGTTTTATGTCAACCCATGCCCAGGATGGACTGACGGAGAGACGGAGGAACGGGTAAGACTGCATGTACCTATCGGGATAGCCGCATGATAATGCGGTAATTAAAATTAATTATAATCCAACATCACTCATTTTCTGAGAGGTTGAGTAACCTTTGACTGTTGTTGTTCTCGTTGTATCTTCTCTGCAAGCAGATCATCGAGTGTCAGTGTTGTCGGCTTGACGGACGACACTTCATCAGCTGCCATCTAACAGTCAACATCACCGGCCAATGTGTCAACTGATTCCCTTGTGAAAATGACTTTCATGCTGGCACTCAGACTGCCATCTATAGTGAAATCAGATAGCACATCGACATTTGATAACACATGGATACAGTCATGCATGACCAAATGAACAACTGTGTAGATAATGTCAGCTAGTGTGAAATAAGTGTGTTAAATAACTCTGTGGAGTGTATCAGTTCATTCAACACTCACACTCTAGACCTTGGTTTAACACACATATAAACCAACTCTAACCTTTGCTGATGATTTCCCGTTTATCCAACCCTAACACTAACCGAAGCCACAATATTAAACGTAACACTGATCCCGATCCTGAACACTTAATATGAAGTACTCCCAATCCCGAATTCTGACAGTCCAAGCATTCACAAAAGAACGACACAAAATGCAGTATTTTACAATGTAACTGTTAAATAACTGGGAAACTGAACAAATGTTAAAATACACTGCAATGCAAAAAAATACACTCTGTCTGATAGTTTCCACGCTGTACTCACTAATAAATGTGTAAACCAACTTTTCTCAGGCAGCTTACATCACACGGGTAAGAACACCACAAAGTACAACACCAGCAGCAGCAGTAGTTAGCAGAAATGCAGTTGTACTATTCTGAAAGGGCACACGACACTTGGGTGCTGACCTTTGGGTGCCACTGTTTCGGCGCTGCCGTTTGGGCGTTCACTGTTTCGGCACTGGGACTATTGGGTGTCGGGACATTTGGGCGCTGCCATTTGGGTGCCATGCTTTGTGACTGGCATGTTATTGAAACTACCGTACTTTGCATATCGTATGAGTTAAAATCATCAGTTGGCAAAACAAGTAAAGTGGCATATCCGATTTTTAATGGCTCTGCAATAATAACTTCCTTTCGTTTCGTCAATGCATTTCTTTGTCGTATGTTGCAGCATGTTGTCGTACATCTTCATCATCATACGTTGTCATCCCGCGTCATCGTCATGCGATGTCATCGTATATAGTCTATGTGCATCATTGTCATGCGTCGCGTCATCGCTTTGTCGTATGTTGTTGCGCATTGTTGTCGGCCTATGTCGTCATTGTGTGTTGTCATCGTCAAGTGACAAAGAAGAGTCAGCAGACCATTGTTTTCTGAGTAGCCTATTAACGGCATCATCATGGATTAGCGCCCTAAACGTCCGGCGCCCAAACGGCGGCGGCAAATTCTCCCAAGTGCCCAAATGGCCTGACAACCAAATGTCCTGTTTTGATTCTGAAAACACTGCAGTATTGCTCTGCATACATATTATACACTGTATACAGTTAAGACCAGCACACAGCCAATCAAACTTCAGTAACATTTCATACCTTGCTGTCCACTTTTCCAGTGCTGCCTCCACTGTAAATTAACAAACACAGCATATAAACGTGTACAACAGCTACTTCTAATTCAACCACTAGTAATACAGTATACCAGAAGACGTTTACTGTCATTAATTGCAGTTGTAAACACATATAGTACATAACTCTGAAATTTCATATACTGCTACATCCTCTACAATGTCCTACTGTCTATCATAAAATACATACAGACTTATAGCATACAGGTACTACTAATATTACAATTAGTGCAAAGTCCTCTAACAAGAAAAAATATTACAGAGTAAGTGAGTGAGTGAGTGAGTAGGGTTTAACGTCCCGCCCAACACAGTATAGGTCATTTTGGAGACGGCATTTTAGGCAAAATGCACACGAACACATAGTAATGGAATGGTAAGTTTAACCTTTACAGAAACACAAACATAGAAAAATTAGCTTAACCTAAAATTGTAAGAACTCCATTATACGCGTGCATATGTAATTAACATAATGGCAGTTCTAATAATCTTCCCTTTCATCCTCCAGACAGTCATCAACGTGATAATGATGTCTATTGGAGGACAAAGGACAAAAATAATGCAGAACTCATGAGCATTTAATTAATTAAATTAATTAATTAATTAACATTTAATTAATGGGCCTGGAGACTAAAGCTGGTGCATTAAGACAGTTGTTGTGCCTTAAGATCATCACTGAAAATGTCAACCAAGAAGTGAGTACTGACATAATATCTAACTGTCCACATAGCTATAGACATATGCTGACTGCACTGTCCAGCCCTAACTCTAATCCTAACTTTTGAGCTAAAAACTGGAACAACAGTTACTTCTGTAATGGAAAATGTTCACACCAATTCTGCTTTTTTCTATGATGTTCTTTCTATGCTTTTTTCTACTTTCAAGCAGCCTGTACTGAAAAAAGAGATAGACAAACAAATGGACATGCAAGATCCATAATGTAGCTTATCAAGATGCCCACAAGATGAAATCAGAATCTGAACAGCAGTGGATACCTTTGCTGGCTGTCCGCAGCATCAGCAGCAGTGAAACATGAAACTGTTGGCAAGCAATCCCCATCATCAAGTACTACAAGCAGACCATACAACCACTGGTCACTGTACGTAGATCACCTTCGCATGTCATGTACCGGTATGTGTATTGCATTATACTGCCATAACATCTTGTCAGTTGCTACTAAAAAGACCACATCAAATGTTTAGACAGAACTATCACTCACTAGTATGGTATTAAGATGATAGTGTGCCTGTTGCTGCATGTTTACAGATTTTCAACGTTTTACTATGTCTTAGTCAACTTCAGGTTAAGCAAGTACGAAAAAGTAACTTGAAACATCACAATCAGCAGCAAAAGTAATAAAATTATAACAGATATAAGATATATTTCAGTGTTTACAGCTTTATTTTAGACATAATGCAAGCGCAAAATAAGGCAGATGACAACATGTGTAAACACTTGCTTTTTACAGAGTGTTTTGGTGATAATCACAACAATCTTTAGCTCCTGTTAAAATTGATAAAGCAAAAGAGAACATGGGTTTACTTTCAACAGGTGCAAAATCTTCTAACTCGCAACTGTCAACGTCCATATGATTGTCTCCGAGATTCAAATGGTTGCCTTGGCCATTCAAATAGCATGGTTCCACTTTATTTGTTGCATCCACTTCTATTGCAGGTGCTGATACAGTATCAACATTGTCAACTCTGTTACATTTTACACTAGCAATCCATTGTTCCGTGTGGGAGCTGTCAAGACAGTTATGTGTAGCAGTGTTGATCACTTCATCATCAGCAGCAGTAGGGGTGAATTCATTACATGCTTCAGTTGATACATCCATACTCAGCGGGAGCTCTTCTTTGATAGTGTCACTCACCTTACTGCCACACGCTTCCACGCTGGCCACAGTATCACCGACTTGTGTGTCAACATCGGGTGAACTAATATGACTAGAAACAGCAGTTTTCCTAGCAGACATCTCAGCAGCTGCAGAAGTAGACGTGGCACATGAAAAAGCCGATGGAGCTATGCTTTTTGTGGCCACGCTGTTGACTTCTGTGCTGACAGCCAATGACGACAGTGAAACGGAAACTTCAGAAGTCACTTCACTCGACACATGTGACTTTACGGATTTTTCGCACATCGTCGCACAATTTGCCTCCAAGATTTGTCGAAACTTTTGCCGCATAGGCATTGATATCTTAAGCGGAAACTGAACTGTGGCTGTTTTTTCGTGTGTACTGTTGGTGCATTCAGCAGAACTAACCTTCACACTTTCCTGCTGCTCTTCAGCTGTAGACACCTGAATATTTTTCACAACAGAAGTCTCTTGCATAACATCTGCGGAAACTGGTAGTTCTGCAAGAACAGGCTTAATAGGTGTTGTTGCACCAAAACAACAGCTTTCTCTCTGCATATTGGCTACAGTACAATTTTGATTTTCACCTGAACCGTTGGTACCCACAGCCGAGATATATGGCTGAAAGTCTTTTGCTGTAGATAGTTCAGCAAAACGTTCACAATTTCTGCTCAATAGTGGTGACACTGCAACTCGATCATGGTGCGTCTGCTTTCTATCTAGCGACATAGAACACGGACCATTTTCTGACAAAGAACTCTGTTCAAATACTGGCACTGAAAAAGACTGATGCATTGACGGAGAACTGGAAACTGTTGAATAAAAGAACTGATCAATGCGAGGCTGCCATTCTAATGCAGTTTTGTCAGTTAATAACTGGCGCCTACAAGATGACACCGGTGATCGTGAACTCCGAGGTGAAACGCTTCGTGGTTTCTTTGCTGGAGATGGTCGTGGTGAACCTCCTGGTGACGGAAGGGTCAAAACTGAATATCCGGTGAAAAAATTATTTGTCTGTATTCTGTTCACTGATGTACAAGGAATGGTTATAGATGGAGTAAGTCCAGAGGATGACACTGGTACTGAAACATCCTCTGCTGCTCTGTCAGCATCCATAACGATATTTCCATTGGATAGATTTGCATCGATAGTAGTCGCATTACCAAATAGACCACTTCCAGAAAAAGCGCTCATTTAGCTGTTTTCCTTAGTCACTATAATAAAACTGCAACACACGAACAAACAAGTACTTTTCTTAAAACATTAGTTGCATATATCAGAACCAAGTAATAGCAATTTCTTGTACATCTACTTTCATCTTGAAATTGCACACTTGTTTTCATGCACATTCAACCCCAAAACTGAGTTTCAACTTAAGCTACTCAAAAATATTATCAACGCAACGATCCTAACCTTAAATGGATAATTCTCACATGTACCGTGAAAGACAGTTCCTATTCTGACACCTCCTATACCAACATGCAGTGACAGTGATAAAGTTTAGATTAGCTATAGCTAGGCTCCAAAGAATTTTGTTTTTGACAAAAAACTGATGAAATGATGAAAAATAGCGGTCGTGACAAAAATACTGATTTTCAATGAAATTTGTCAGTCAAAAAATTTTCACACAATTTTCTTGTCAAACAATTTTTGTCCAGAAATGCAATATCTGGTGTGGAAGAACCCAAATTTTAAAGAAATTAAATAGAAATCTGAAATTCTGAGCACATGCTTGAAGATTTGCAGCTGTCTTTGGAATACTGTCCAAGATTTTCGGTGTCTGTTAGAAAACAGCAATTTTCTGCCCTGCCTTTATCAACTCACTACACCACTGATTCCTGGTCTAGCGGCAGGACACCGCTGCCCTGGAGCTGGGACCACCCTATTCCTTTCCAGGAATTATGCAGGCATTGTGTATTGGATGATACTCTGAGGTAGAGCCACTACTATCTCCAAGCTAAGTTGAGAGCAAGAAAACCAAGTGCTCTGCTGTCTCTTCAGCACCACTGTAGTGAGGACAGCATCTGATATGCTGCAAGTCAGTGTTTTTCAACCTTTTTGCTGCCGCGAAGGTCACTCACGGAACCCCATGAATTGATCCGTGAGTCCAGCGGCGTATGCGAGGATGAAGCTGCGGAGTGTCTACAGACTCATTTGCCTAGCACAGCAAAACCCCTATGAGGACGAGAAAGCAAGCAAAGATGACCAATATTAAATTTGACCACATTAATAGGTAGAAGTACGTTATTGTATTTAACGTAACATGAGGGCGAGGTGATCGTCGACGGCCGCTTAGCCCCCGCCGTACCAACTGAAATAATTCATCATGTAAACGTCCTCGTTAAAGATATATGTTTTTTTTTAAATTTTGCTTAGAATAGTGTTTAAAAAATTGAATTCATTAAGTAAATGGTCAAGCGATTTCGTAACCATAGGCCTAACCCTAATCAATGCGTTTTTTCTTTTCTTCATCTTTATTTGCGATAATGCACTTATCCTCGGAGTTAAGTAGCTTAATGTCGGGCATAGAAAGCCTGCGCTCCTAAAAATGCAAATATGCCAAGATTACTAACAGCAAAAATGATTTAACAGAACTGGTCTATGCAAAAATAAACATGTAAAAACGCAATTTTGGACAAAATATTTCATGATGAGTATTTCTACGACGTTGTTTGGTGAGATTTCACACACTAGCTTATTTTTTACTGGCCAGCTGCGGAACCCTTAGCAGATGCTCGCGGAACCCTGGGGTTCCGCGGAACCCCGGTTGAAAAACACTGACGTAAGTAGCGAAGAATGGCTGGTGCACAACAGTGATGTAGTGGAGTCCGAATTATGAAGGTTCTGAAGTCACAAAGGTTTGAGGTTTTTTCTTTAGAAAAGTGAAAGCCAAATGCTTTAGACTTGGCAAGCCTTCACAGAATAAGTTAACAACAGTAACAGCTATACACTGCTAGAAAGCCTCATTTTTCAATGGTGAAAACTGACAAAAATTGCGGAATCTGTAGCAAAATTATTAACAAAATGTGCACTTCTTATGAACGCAAAAATAACAGTTTTGGCAGCAGAATCCTAAGATGGGTGCCTGTCTGAAGACAAGTAAACCATTTCCAAATAAAACCAACCACCCAAGTTAACTCAGCTTTTTAGACCTCTAGGATAGTATAGGCAAATTGAGTACAATCCTGTCTTGCTGGGAAGTGTGAATGCAATGTGTTCACCTGTGTCAGATGGCAGTTAAGACTGTGATCGTATATGGCAGGTGATGCTCGATAACTCTGAAATGGATTATCATTAAGAAAACCCTATAGACAATCTGTGGCCTTTTTGGACATTCTACATTATCAACTAATACTGTTGCCTCAAGAACTGTCAGTACTACTTTGCAGTGCTTTTGCATTGCAATTTCTGTAACTTGACCTAGTTTTTAGACATTCTATTTCACTGTGACACAGATACAAATGGTGCTACCAGATACTGTAAAAGAATATTCTTTATGGTTTTAATGATGTATGGTTTTGTGCTTGGCAGGATTTCTCCAGGTTCTCTGTCTATCTGGCTGACTATGTCATGCAACTTTTGAAATTAACAAAAATTGCAATTTGTTTTTGAGCAACCCTGTGGTAATGTCGTCTGCCCTATATGCAGCTCTTGGCTTTCCTAGTAGTACAATGGGTGACTTCACTTTTTGACCTAGACTTTCGCTGAGCCTAAACTTCGGTCTAAGTACCTACTTAAGTCAAAAAGTGAAGTGATTTCGCTGAGCAAAAACATGGCGACTATTTACAGCAATATACGTACAAATAGTTTAGTAAATTAAAACAGTCTGGTACCAAAAGTAAACGCTGTAATGGCTACACAGTGACGTAAGACGTTACGTAATTACATCATTTGCGTGCGTGGCGAAATTAAATAAGCAAGTACAAGCATAACTGGTTGATTTATTTCCTGTTAGGTTTACCGGTTTTCCGCCATTTTTTATTCATTTAGTTAACTTTGGCCTAAGTACAGACTTTAGCGTTCAGCTTTAGCTTTGGCTCAGCGAAAGTCGAAGTCAAAAAGTGAAGTCGCCCAATGTATCCTCTACCTAGAAAACACTAGCTGCAACTCTTTCTCCTCATGGTTAGGGGGAAGTTATTGGGCAGCCCACAGCCTATGGATATTATTGTCTCTGGAGTCGATCACTCAGCTCGGCTTAATTTGTTACATCCTGTGTAGGCATGTAAATGGTGTTACTTCTCTACTTTAATAGGAATCAACTCTGAGTTTGCCTGTGTGTTTGATATGATTATGTGCATTTCAGAATGTCTGTACTCCGTTGGTAATGTTGTACGTGCACATTCTGACTTGTCGTCAATGGCAATATTACCGGCCCTCATGTTCAACGACTTGCTACAGCTAAAAGCTCCAATACTGAGCTGCAGCTCTTGGCTCAGTTTGTTCCTTACTATACCCTCTTTCAAACCAACACTAGCTGCAATCCCCCCAGGAAACGAACAGGGTCTATGAGTGGCTGACGGTCCAAATAGCAGGCGGGAACTAAAAAGTATGCATCTAAAACCAGCAGGTTCTAACTGCACGACAGACGACTTAAAATCGGTATGTCGTGCCTAGATATAAACTTCTGCATGTAAAATTTAGACAACTATATTTATTAAACAACAAATTTCGAAAAAAAATGTCCCTCGCGTCTAAACAAACATGACGTAACAACCATGGCAAAACTATTTACCGAAAAGGACCCGATTACAGGTACATATTAACTTTTTCATAAAACAAGGTGTCCGGGTATAACCCCCCAGGACATAACCCCCTAGGATACGGCCAATTGCTAATTGAAACTTTCCATTGAAAATTGCGGCCAAACCGCTGCAGGAAGCGACATGCGTGGTTACTATTAACAGCCTATAGGAAGTTGCCAACGCCCTATCCGATGGTATTATCGCCGTCCCCCCGAAACTTACCGTTATAATACTGCACGATGGGCATACCAGTGCGTGTCATCATGGTTATATGATCCTTCAAGGTTATCCAGCCAATGATTTTCATATCATTTGAAAGCAAATATGCGACTCATTTTACTCGTCTCTGGGCCCTATCTAAATTGTTCTCTTTACGTCGTCGTTATTGCATAACGCAGTCACACACATACATACACAAACACAGATAGAGTCGCAATATTTATGATGCCTAAGTCCTTCGATCATATAACTATTTAGGTCTCATAACTTAACTTCTCCCAACTTTGCTGAAATCTGTGGACGTCCATTATAAGCAAACTTCAGGCTCAGAATCAAATTTCCTATCGCCTATCACTGTTGATCACAAAGTGGAGAAATGTCCAGTCCTCCACTGTTTTTGCTCCAAGATCCAAATCCCCTCTATCACAAAGAGGGTCTTCATCTTCCTTGCTCATAATATGCATTTGTTTAGTTTTTGGGCAAAGGTTATATATATGCTAATTGCTAAACTGTAACGTCTATGCAATTTAAAGTTTTAATTTTTTCTATGATGTATCATTTATCAACCATTTTCCTGTAATATTTGGGCAAAAATAAAATCAAATAATGGTAAAGACAGTTTCAATATGTATTTAAACTTCGAGTGAATCAGCTCAGAAATGCCTGCATCACCGTTAACCAGGGCCGAAAAATTACTTCGAAAGACCAGTGGCGTAGCCAAGGGGGGCCAGGCCCCCAATCCTCCAGACAAAACATAAGCATACGTACAAACTCCACAAAATTTCCCAATTTGGTCAGTTTATTTTCGGGAAAATAATTAAAATTGTTGCCAACAGATATCATCTTTTAAAGCTGAAATGCACAAAATTCGATTTCGGCTGGGGCTTTGCCCCAGATCCTGTTGGGGGAGCTCACAGCGCTCCCTGAGACTCACTAGCTGGATTTTAGGGGGTCCTACTTCTAAGGGAAAGGAGGGAAGAGAAAAGGAGAGGGCATGGGAAAGGAGGGGAGGAGTAAAAAGGAGAGGAGCAGGAAGGGAAGGGAAAAAGGGGAGGGGCAGGGAAGGGAAGGGAGATGAGCCCCCAATTGAAATTTCTGGCTATGCCACTGCGAAAAACCTAGGTTTCAAAAGCCCAAAAACCTCAATAAGTCCAAAGTGTAGGTTTTTAAGGTTACTTATTTTATGGTGCAACTTGTAAATACACTTTAATAGACATTTGATTTCATATTTTAATAGTGATTTTTGACTTTCCCAAGAACTAGGTTTCACAGCCCTGGCACAAACATAACATACCGGTAATGCAAATTACACAAACAAAAAAAACAGAGCACATGCTCTTAAACAGAAATTACCATAAAAACATACTTACAAAAAAACAAACATGAGGCGTTGTGCCAAACAGTCATCAGTTCTGAACAAGAAGCAAACACTGCAAACATTTAAAGCCAAAAGCAGGAAAATCAACATCAAATGGTCAATTAACACTCGTGCCTTCTTAGTTACTAATTCAGCAACGCCTTACACTAATGCAGAACAAGAAATTTAAGCTAATGCTCATGGGACGCGCGAAAGCCTATAGCAGTTCTTGTTTGCAAACTGTCAGTCTATCTCCAGCCATTCCATCGCGACTTTTACGGGGGTACCGCTCTTTGATGCCCTCGTAAGCAGGTTTCCTTGAATCTAGAAAATCGAGACTTGAACCGTCGAAATCTACGTTCAATGCTGAAAATTTCATACACAGCTTGTCCATGTCTATCTCAATTGGTATCAGCGCAATTCACTCTTGCAATGTGTCGCACAGCCCGAAATCGCCAAAAAATTCCATAATACCCCTATTTTGGCATTCAAGGTCATTGAATTGGGCGCCAATCGAGAGCCAGTGTACGACTTCCTATTAGTGATTAATAGTAACCTAGGCCCTATCTCGCACCGTTACTGAGATACAGCGACTTATTGGCCAAAAATCGCTAATTTTACCCACCCCCCTCTCATTTAGCACCCTTGTTCGGGGTGATCCCCTTCGAATTTATGAAAAAGCTTTGTGGTTCCTAAAACTAGAGTCTTCCTAGCAGCCGATGGTGAAGATTTGGTAATTCTACCTTACACCGTTTTTGACTGATCCACCCGTGTGACAGACGGACAGACAGACGGACAGAATTGCGATGGCTAAGACGAGCTGAAAGCAGTAGCTGCTTTCGCGTGTAAAAAGCTATACAATGTAAAATCAACAAAGTTTCACTTCAGTTTTCCAAAGTTCTATCAATGCCAAGTTGGTACAAAAAAAAGAAAATAAAACTGAAAGCTAACCAGTGCTCGAAGTGGAATGGTATGAACCGGTATGGCATACTGGCACTTCTTTTCTGAGAAAAGTCATACCGGTATGCTTTGCAGGCCATTTTGTGAGATTTAGGCAACTGGTCGCTAATATTTGCATCAATCAGTGGCCAAAAAAACGGTGGCTTTAGTGGATGAAAGGAAAGAAGGCACAGCAACCATAACGGTACTCATTTTTCCCACTTTGAGCCCTGAAGCTAACATCCTGCCATACAACTCACTAATTATCAAGTCAGTCAATGTAAGAACCATGCTTGCAAAAGCATGTGAGATTCGAAACAGTTCACATGCAACGCGTCGATGAATTATGTACTTTTTGTACTTTTGCTGCAGCTCCAGACTCCAGAGTTAAATAT
>Ga0209367_1008207_pt1 | contig 14292 bp, 7 predicted proteins | sample WorMetLIZISLAND2_FD_187412 | JGI IMG/M metagenome (GOLD analysis project Ga0209367, IMG submission 187412) | Marine gutless worms symbiont microbial communities from Max Planck institute for Marine Microbiology, Germany - Olavius geniculatus... ... | reverse complement strand
ACACTGTCCAGATTTAGTTTATTGTAACATTGGCCTTTCTGATGGCTTAAAACTTGTGAAAACCCCAAAACCAATCACGTTGTGCTATTAAAAACCTCTGGGTTCAACCCAAAATTCAAAACCTAGTAAAACCCACCAAATTAATTTTTTTGGGTGAAATTTCGGCTTTTCTCCAATCCCGGATGGACCAATGATGACAGAAATGTGCTCAAATAAATTGGAAATCAGCCAATTGCTGCAAAAACACTCAAAACAACTAAGGGGCAGTCCAGTAAAACTTCACCAGCTGGCAAACCGTGTATTGCATGCATGGAAAATAGTCCGCAGCAGGCACCCTTGAAATCTAAATGTATAACTTATTAGCAGAGCATATATTTCAATGTGACAGTTTTTCTCAACCAGCAACGCAGCTCTACCATGTTCACAAATAAGCTGTCTATCTATTTAGCTACAAACGTAAATATGACGTCAGAACTACGTCACTGGTAGCAAATGTTACATTTACATCGAAAACATTCCCTGAAAATTTGGTATAAATTTGCATACAGTCATTTTCCAAGTATAATGAGAAGAAAACAAGACTGGATGTCTCTTACTATCTGAACACAGATACGTTGAGTGAAATGTTAGCGATTAATGAAAGTATGTCGACTGAACAGCAATACATGTGGTTGGTTATTCGCAGATCACAAGCTAGACAGTGCAAAAAGCAACATATCTCAGTCACTCAGCTCAAGTAAAACATTTTAAACTGCAGCTGATCAGTAAGTATAAGAGACAAAATGCGAGAGAGAGAGAATAGAAAAAGAACTGAACCAAAAGCCAAACAGGAATACACAGAAAATGCCATGTCACAGTCCCCACTGTTGCATTTGCTAACAGCACCACCAAGACAATTTTCAAAGGGGGTTCGGTTTAATCTCCTTCATGTGAACTGGCCCGCCCCCTATTTCTGTAATCCAGCTAGTAGGACCGCTGAAAGCTCCCTCAGTGGGGTTTGGGGCAAAGTCCCAGCTGTAAAGAGATTTTATTATGCATTTTGAGCCAATAAACTGCCAAATTAGACACAGATCAAAGGCTGCAGATTATTGTATGGAATGTATAGCAGCCATCGCAAAATGCAGATCAGTTGATAATAGTAACAAAACAACAATTATAATAACAAATAAAAATCTTACTATCGGTCATTACTTACACAGTCCACCATAGTGTTACTGATATTGACGAAGATCCAGACACTAGCCAGTAGCCACTCCAGTGTTTGTTATTAATTTCATGTTTTAAGCCTCCCCAAAATCTTATCTAGCAAGCAGCACGGTAAAATAATAACAATAATGATAGTAATTACGAAATTAATAGCAAGCAGAGACTGACAATGATGCAGTGAACAAATGAAAACCACTGCAAGATTTCATCAATTCATTTAATGGACAAAAAACATAGGATGAGGCAAATAAGGACATTTAGACCATAGGGCTGCAAATCACCTGTAAAGCCAAGATCGATATACATAGTAAACAAGGTCATGTGCCACGGATTTGGCTATGATTAAAACCAGCTTTAAGACATAGCCCACTACAAATGCTCAAATGTTAGGGTTAGGGTTAAATACAATACAATACAATACAATCATACATTCGCACTCAAAAACTGACAGACAAACTGTCAGTTTAATCTAGCACATAAACTAAAAAGAACTGAAAGGTTTAAAAGAAAAATGAAATGAAAGATACTGAGAATAGAAATACTGTTAAATGTAAAACTGACAAAATTCGAAAAATGACTGCAGTAAAGAAAACTAAAATAAGAGAGAAAAACTGAAAAAGGTAAGAAATAAAGAATAATAATGAAAAATAAAACTCAGAAAAAACTGAAAAGAGTAAACATAAAAACCGTGAGCAGGTCCGAATAGCTGTGGATCGCACTAAATCAACAATATCATTGGTCAATACTGGTATTCTGCTGCCCAAAGCATAGATCGTGAAGCAATGAAAAAAATCAACCCTGAGAAAAAGCTGAACACTGAACATCTATGGCCTACTGTAGATTCTCGGTGTAACTGTGAACGTGACATGATTACAACTAGAAGCACTCGAAGTGCACAAACCTCTGCCAATATCCATGTTATTTCACACGTCAAACTGCAACACTGCTGCAAACTCAGGCTCATCACATTACAGTGCTGACATCAAGTGAATAAACAGCAAAGTATTGCTATCCCACTGAAAATGCATTATGCAGATGAAAAATAGGACCAACATTGGGAAATACGTCATAACCCCCTACCAAACTAGTTCTCCTTTTTGGCCCCCAAATAACTCTACAAAATTTCCTCAAAATCCACTCCTGAGTCACGACTATTTGACATATTTTGCAATCTTGCAGACAATCAGACAGAATCTGTAAAATATTAGCACGATCCTTCTGCAAAGACACAGTAGTAACTGGATTAGTTTTTAACTACACTTCATTAGAAAGACACTCACTAATTAAACAACAGTATCAGAGAACTATTTACATAAGCTAATGGAAGCTGTTATTGCAAGCAACCAGCAATCATTTGCAGTGAAAACATGCAAACAGATCAATCAATAAGCAGTAAAATACAAAAAAATCTCCGAAACCAATGAGCAAAATTGATCAAAATAGGGGGGCTGGCAGAAATTCTAGTAGTACTTATCCACGATAATAAACATGTATACACGGAAAAATCGTACTCAGAAATGGTAAAAAAACTCGCCATGCTAATTATTGACAAAAAGCTCACATTAACTATAACAAATCAAAGGATTTCAAACAAAGTACATGCCAACATTGAGAACACAACATAAGCAAATAAAAAGATGCCATCACCAAGACTTCCATCCAGATACCCAGCATCAAGGAGTGACGATAATTTTACATGCGTACACCAGACATCTTTAGGCTTTTAGCATCCAGGGACCATGAACTTAAATTGAACTTTTTCACAAACTATAAATCGGCACATCTCTTACTACTGCTCTGGGAAACAGTCATACCAATTTCGGTTTTTCTAAGCCTGCTTTGAGTTCACAGCCAAAACAAGACCGACTAATGGACAAACAAAATGCATAAAGTGGCTGATAAAGCGTCCAGCCAAATAATGTTAAATAGCAACCTGACATTTCTGCTATATCAAGTGACAAACACGATTAGTACAACAACTCAGTACAATAGTCAGCAAATCACACATTTGACAGCAGGCACAAAGAAACTTGTCCACGATCCAAGTAAGCAAATAGTGTAGGACAGTAGAACTTTTAGCACAGACAAAAATCATTCACAAAAACTGGTGACAGAACAGCCAAATCTGTTGCCAAAAGCAGCAGGTTGTACAAAACTATTCCGAGGACAAAACCAAATAATCTGCCCACTGGGGCAGCTGTCTCAGCCTTGCAAGAAATAAAAAGAAAAAAGAGAAAGGAAAAAACAAGACTCCCGCACAAATGAAACCCTGCACAGAGCAATGATTTGGGACCACAGAGCACCATAACGTAATTGTCAAATACACAGTTGTAACCATAACAAACAAGAATACAGATGATTTTTTCAGTTATTGTACTGATGAAAAATTTTTAGAATAACTTAGTAAACTGAATTCTGAGCACAAACCTCGATGGACCCAATGGGATTTCATGTTATGGATCACACAAAACACTGTCAAGCAATAATATAATAATTATGGTATGCAATACACTCATTAACTCTAGGTAAGTAACAAGCAAAATGTTCTCTGCAAAAGTCTCATATAACCCATATGTCAAGTAATTGATACAGTAATTAATACAATAATTAATAAATTAACTAACATATCTACACTGTGTCTGGAAAAAAGTAACCCCCTAGATATCGTACTATAGAAATGTCAAATCCGAACGAATCTGAATAAAATTTCATACACATAATGTGCAATGAATTGCTAAAGCAAACACCAAATTTTGTTGAAAATGTTTTTTTTGCAATGGAGTTATGAATTGTTGAATATCGATGACAAAATATCTTCGTTACCAATATGGTGTTATGGTGGCTTCTGTGACATAGAACCAGAATACTTCAATTTCAGATTTTCAGGTCTTTGTGAATGACGCCAGAATTGAAACTGAAGTGTTTTAGGGTGACCTCACAAAAGCCGCTGTAGCTGTTATTTGCTTTGGCAGATTTAACTAAAATCTGAGTTTAACTGTCGACAAATGATGCATTGTTGATGCGAAATTTTGCCAGAATCAGATGTTGTTTGGTAAAGTTAAGCAAATGTACATTAACAGAAGAGTTTACTTGTGTAACGCCATATTGGTAACGGATATTTTGTTATCGATATTAAACAATTAATAACTCCGACAAGAAATAATATTTTTCAACAAAATTTGGTGATCTTTTTAACAATTTACTGGGAAATTACATGTACAAAATTTTATTGAAATTTGCTCAGATTTGACATTTCTATTGTACGATGTCTAGGGGGTTACTTTTTTCCGGATACAGTGTAAGAGCAAAGATCTAGTTATCAAGCAGTTAGTGAGTGAGTGAGTGAGTAGCGTTTAACGTCCCACCTGACGCAGTATAGGTCAGTAAACTATCATAATACATGTTTGTATAAAATATGCTTAAATAATTCGTCGCACATTATGTCAACATATTTACTTGAATCACACAAAAAATCGCAATCACAAAAAATCATTAGCTCAAACAAAAACAACCACTGAATGTAAGTTAGTAAGAAAATTCAACAATAAGCATCTATACAATACGCTACAGCAATTTAAGCAAGAAACAGAATTGCATCAGCAGAATTCTTACAAGATCAATGCATTGAGTGATCAGTATAACAATGAATACACTTAATTAAAAACAGAGTAAACAAATAACACTCAAGATAGTACATTGTATTCGCGTTACTCATTAGAAATACGTACAGGGTGCGGCAAAAAAGTGGACCCCTAAAGTTTTTTGCTGTTTTCTCAGCAACCTTTTCGAATTTTAATTTGAAATTTTACACATTTATTTACTAAAACATTCTACATTTAACTGCCAAGTAAAATTTGATTCTGTTAAAAAACGACGAAGTTACAGACTTTTTAACATGACCACCTACCGATTTTTCAGCATTCAAAAATGTTCCAGCTACAACACCAATATAATAACATCGTTGAAACAATACAGTTAAATAATGACCTGATGCCAGAATTCCATTGCCACTGTGAATGTTCAAAGTGTTCATCACCAGCACCAAGCAACAACACCAGCCTCCAGTCGCCTTATTTAAAAAATCTTTTACAGCCTTGTGGATCAGTCCCTGTGGCAGGTTGCCCCAGATAACCTGAAGCACTTCCTTGAGTTTGGTGCTTGTTTTCAGCTTTGTTTTAAGCTTGCAGTAAGCCTCCAACATTGCACCCCATACGTGATAGTCCATTGGGTTTATATTCGACAAATTTGGAGGCCATTGGTCTTTTGTGATGATATCTGGACAGCTGGCGTTGCGCGCTACGTGTGTGCTGACGCGCTGTCCTGCTGGAAGATGAATCCAGTGGGCAGCCGGCAATTGCTTTAAAGGAAGGATAATTTAAGGATAATTTATAAACAATATAAATTGCTGTTTATCAAAATGTCACAGTGACATCGTCGGCAGTAACGTGTAACCAGTCTTTTTTAATTAAATAGCACTTTTAGCATGAACATTTTTAAATGCCGAAAAATCGGTAGGCAGTTATGTTAAAAAGTCTATAACTTCGTTGTTTTTTAACAGATCACATTTTACTTGGCAGTTAGATGTGGAAGGTTTCAGTAAATAAAGCTGGAAAATTTCATATTAAAATCCCAAACAGTTGCTGAGAAAACGGCAAAAAAATTTAGGGGTCCACTATTTTCTGCCGCACCATGTATTCACGTTACTCGTTACAAATAGCACTGGGTGTGGCATAAAAAGCAGAACATGCATGCATTGTGTAAATCAAATAATTGGACAGTTTTGAAAACAAGTTAGCAACAATCATTGCAGTAAAGGGTTTTCATGTTAAACACGGTGTTCAACGCTACCACCCATCACTGCAATGATCGAGGAGACTGATCGTTTAACCGACGACCCTAACTGCTCAATCTACGTGACACATGTGTTATGCATCACCTCTTGTATAATGTATCATATCCACTGTATTCAACATCATCAAATACACACAACACTTGGTCCTATGGCACCAATGTTAAACCATCTCAATGTAACAAATGCCAAAATAACTTCACTGCATAAACTATTTTTTAAAAATCCACCAAGCATCTCTTAAAGCACTTGCTGAAAATACATGAAGATTGATGTGTGCAAATTACTAACAAAAAGCTGCAATATATCTTTTAAAGCATTTGCCAAAAATACGTGAAGATAGATAGTATCTGAGGCAGAGTGCAACAGAGCTGTCTGATCGCAACATGCAAACGCAGCGAAAAATGTGAAAGATTCTAAGCAAAGCAAGACGACCACAAAATATATTCAGCAGTGTGACATTTCCCCGACACTTTGCAGCACTGGTGCCTTTGATGTATATATGCAATGTAAATACCCGACAGCCGACACATTCCCTGAAATTTCCTGATTTTTCCGAACAAGCAATCACTCATCACTCATCTGTTCCACGCGTGACTTATCTATGGCGATGTGGACAGAGAGACCGGTTGGTCCAAGCCTCTCGCCATTCATGTCTCGCAGCTCAATCATCCGGTAGCCGGTCTGGAGGCAGCGGACGGGCAGACAGTACTGCGCCACGGTGGCGTCCCTGGAAGCAGAGATGTCATCAAGAACGCGAAACATGACCAGAGCAAGCTGCGGACATGTCACTGTGAACTGATGCGTCTCGTCCCAGCGTGGGTTGAATCCGTTGTTTCTCACTACTGCTGTCTGGAATGACGCTTTGTCCGCTGGAAGTCCGTGAATTTCCACCTGACCGAAATCAACACACGTAACAGAACACAACTGTCAACTTCAATGTTATGCTATTATATTGCATTTAATTCTACTGTCACTATATCTTGTTACAACAATTAGCATAGGCCTACTAATATGATAGGTTGGTAATAGTACAACTGTACTGTTTTTAGCAAATAAAATGTGTGCAAGCAGTCACAGATTAATTACTTGACTTCCTAATTTCCAATCCAATTTATTGTAATAAATACAATACTTCACAGAAACTGACTATAAGTTACAATTATTCTAAGTGCAGTACTTAACAGTGCAATGCAAAAGTATAAACAAGTAAGTATAAATAAGTAAAAGTTAGTTAAGTTAAAAATTTCAATCTACTAATTAAACTTCCCAAGTCTCTACAACCTTCACTACATGTATTTGATCACAGAAATTATGACAATATTATTTGTATCCTACGTAGTTACCCGAACATAAGGATCAAGAATGTTGCTCTGAGAATCGCCATGTTTCTTCGGCAGCTTGTATCCACTGATGACGCGGATCGTCAAAGTCTGAGTCCATGCAGCTGGATGAGGTCCGTCCAAGCTGAAATCAGTTGAAGTGGATCGCATGAATTCCGGCTTGAGGACATAGCCACAGGCGCCGTTGTCCTCAAAGAACCCATAATTCAACATCAGTGGGTCATCACGAGTCTGGTAGTTCAACGCCACTATCTACAGATCCAACAGAGAAAAAAACTAATTGCAAGATTTCACAAAATCAACAACATAAAATACAGTGACAAATAACTAATTTAAAGGTAAAGGAAGCCATGCCCCGGTCGGGGCGTAGGCGGGGTGCTCATCTCCCACTCGCGGCCGTTGAGCCCGTAGGTGGATAAACCACTTGAGTCCATGACGCATGGCCAGTGCGACGCCAGACCTACGGTTACCTTCCCAGCCTCGGGGCATCACCGCCCTTTGACCGGTACCAAATTATATTGCTTGGTGACAGAGGCACATGTGTGTGAACAACTTGCCTAAGGTCATTACCCGGCAGTGTCCTGGTGCGGCATCGAACCTGCGCCCCTGAGTGAAGTCAGGATTACAAGTCCGGCACGTTACCGTTAGACTACCGAGCCATAACTAATTTGCATCGGCTTAACTCCGTCAGCTTACAAACAGCATTGAAGTAGCTCTGGCATTAAAACAACTCTGAATGACAAACTGATTTCTATGCATCTCGCTGCTAAAAAAATAAGCAAAAGACATCAGAAACCAGCAAAACTATCCATCAATACAAAACTTCAAAAACTGACCTTCTGTTATAATCAGGTAAGCCAATCTTCAACAGCGAGACAGCATAGTGTAATATCAAAAATTACAGCCTAGAAACTGCACAGTACCTGGCATCCAACCATCCACATCGGGATGGGGTCGTAGTTTGAAGAGTCAATGCGAGACCCCGCCGGGTAGATGCGGGTTAGCTGATATGCATTGTGCTGCAGGAACTGACGACCTCCACTCTGCTCAATCAGCCTCGACGCTTTGTTCTCGTTGAGTGACGCCATGTTCACAAACGTCCCTTTCGTCGCCAGTTGTTCAAAGCTCTTGAAGGACATCGCCTGGCAGATCACAATGCAAGCAGACAATTCCGGCGCCACTTTCACCTTTTTCTTCTTAGATTCTTTAACTTGCTTTTGTGTTTCTTCATCCTCAACCTCAGCTGCCTCATCACTCTCACTCTCCCCATTGTTGACGACATCAGTCTCGACAGATTTTGCTCGTGTTCCTTTCTTTGCTTTAATGATCACCCGACCTTTCAATTGTTCCGGGGATGGAAGAGAAGTGCTGTCTTCCGGCAGAGGATCCAGCAGGAGCTTATCTCCAAAGACCGATTTGAAATGTTCCGCCATCCGAATCTGCTGCTCAACCGAGCAGTGGTTCTCAATTGACAGAATGACGGGATACTTGGACTTCTTGAATGCAAGTTTCTCGATAGCTTTGAGGGCATCCTTGAAGAGGATTTTTGACGTAAATGTGTAGCCATGGTAAATAACAGGTTCACTGTCATCACCATCCCAGACATCAAGCTCGATGCAGCGACCGCGATGGGTCAGCACGCGACTATACTGCGCTGTGGAGCTCTTGCCATAGAGCTGGTGGCCTTCAAGATAAGTGTTATGAGATGAGTTTATGAAGTAGTGGTTAAGCGGCTGTGTCATGTCCTGGTAGACAGTCCGACATTGTGGCTTCTTCACATTCAGCTCTGGCAGTGAAAACATTATGCCGAACCCAACACGGCTAATCAGCTTTTCAGCTTTTAGCTTGGGGCACTGTTCGCTTCTCTCAATGATGTCTTCGAGCTGATTCTCAGAAAGTTTCTGATCTTGCTCATTCAGGAAGAACTCCGAGAGCTCCGAAGTAGTCATGGTAGCTGCGTCGTCGGAATACATATCGAAAAGTTCCATCAGCTCTCTTCTCTCACTGAACTCTTTATACAGAGCAATGAATTCATCACGTTTCAGCTTCTGACTCTTAGCTCTCACTTTCATGTCCTGCGCAATCTCGGAAGATACATTCAATGACTTCATCAAGTGGCTGATCTCATCCTTGTCAAGTAAGCCATCACGATTCTTGTCAGATTTACCGAAACACTCTGCCAGCCACATCTGTTCCTGCTGTACCGGATCCTGCACCGAACGTTTGTTCACCAGAAACCGCAGTCCACGCACCCACTTATCCTTGACGTTGGTATCCGGTGCAATCAGATTCAACAATTTCATCTGTTCACCAACGACCACCGTAAACGAAGGCACATTCTTCTGTGCATGAACCGGGCTTTGAGTGTCTTCGCGAATCTCTGCAATGTGTTTGATTGGAATACAGCTCTGATCCAGTCTTTTCACACACTTTTTTGAGCCATCGTAATTGAACGTCGATGCAGTCAGATCGACATGATAGTAGCGCCTATACTGACGGCCAGCTGAACGCACCTTGGTCAACATCGCGCCTTTCTGCATTGATGAAATAATACTCTGCATTTCCGCCGAGACCTTTGCCTTCCTGAGACATTTTGTTATCTCACGCTCAGACTCTGCTGATTTTTCTTTACTTCTGGTCGCTTTTTCTTTACTTTTTGTCATCTTTGGTGACTGACCACAACAGTGAGCAGTTTGAAAATTAAATGGACCTATCTCTCTTCAATTCCTGCATCACACAACCACAATCAACTAACTACCAAACTTATCAATTCATGGGACGAGTGAAGATGACGGGAACTATTCATTACTATTGGTAGTTTGCGATCAGCTTTTCCAGTGATTGCGAATGCTAAATAACTGACAGAATACGGCACTGTGATGAACAAACTGCAAGAAACATATTCCAGTCGTTTTTCAATCGAATTTGTCATACAATGATTAAACGAGTGAAGTTTTAGATCGAAAATCGTTAAAATCCACCATCATTCACTGTAGTGAAGCGCAATGATACCTCATGTGCACTAAAGTATTTCGTCACATTAGGGCTGTGCTGTTATGAATAATTTATTACTGAAGTGCACTTTCCGAACCAAGTTATTATGTTCTGGTGAAACAATTCATCACATTTTTGTTTTCCTGGGGAGGGGGCGCTGCCCCCTTCCCAGACCTCACCCCCATTTTGTGGTGAAGGTAGTAATTTTGATAGCAGTTGTGCATAACTGTGCATAGGTAACTGATCTCGCAAAGTTCTTTGAGCCATAGGCAAATGGTTGCATCGAGTGAAGTTCGCGGAAACAAGCATTAAATGTATACTAAATAGCATATTAGTAAAAAACTAACAACAAATATATAATGACAAAGTGAACTGTTAACAATACATAAAAATGTGCACTGAATGGCATGCAAACGTGCAAGTTAAGTGGAACTATTTTTTTCGCACGACTACACATAACGGTGGATTGGTTTGTTTGTTCCCGTCTTCTTCACTTTAGCCTCAATTCACAGCTGATTGTATGTGATTACACATAATAAATCATTCATTCAGTTTATCAAAGAAAATAACCATTCTATTTTTTTACATTATTTATCTTCCAGCACACAAAAATGAACCACCAAATTTATCGACTGGTGAAAAGGAGTAGTGACCATACCGTGAAGAACCAAAGACATTCATCTCATTTTATGAGCACACCAGTTAACTGCACCGGAATGATCTTGGGCCAAACCGGATGTGTACTTACCTACAAATCTTGTAGTAATCACACCAATCAGTAATCATTTAAAATGTTTGTCGTCAAAGGTTTCGTTTGAGCGCTGGAAACAATTAACTTTCTGTAACAGTAAGACAGACTTTTAACAACTTCAACATAACTTTGCACAAAATCAACATAAACATCGCACTGGACTGTCATGGCAGTCGTAAACTTCCGCTAATATAACGTAACGTAACTTCAAACATATTCACATCAGAAGTAAACATGCGGGCATCTAAAAAACGAGAACGACCATGTTTAGATCTTCGGATTTAGGTGTAGAATTAGGGTTAGGGTTAGGTTTAGGGTTTGTAGTCGCATTCAATTGCAATTAAAATAACTAAAATCCAGTAGATCTTATATCTTTAGACTTAGGTGTAGAATTACGGTTAGTTTTAGGATTAGGGTTAGGGTTAGGGTCAGGGTGTGGGTTAGGGTTAGGTTTAGGGTTTGTAGTCGCATTCAATTGCAATTAAAATAACTAAAATCCAGTACGATCGGTGTCACAATCGTTCTCGGTTGATAGACGCTTGAAGTAAACAGCCGTGACGTGGAGATCGCATTGCAAGCACATGTACGATTTGTTGCAAAATAGTTAGAAAAGCGTGAAACGATCATAAATATTTCTTCATTTTCGGATTTTAGACATCTTTGGCAATTGATTAACATGAGTGAAATCGGAAATTTGCAGGTAAGTTATTATACTGTTTCGCCCGATCTTGCATCATAAACTCAGCACTGCCGGCACTGTCACTAGTTAAGAGTAGGCCTATTTAACATACTGAAATTTGGTCAGAAGTATAAAAGACAGACAAACACAAAAAGGTCCAAACTGGCATGATTGGTGAGCACTGTTAAGCAATGCAACAACTGCGCAACTGAATGTCATATGCCATGCAAACAAAAACAAAAACTTGCCAATATAAAATAAGGTACATTGCTAACACGTACAAGGCGCTGACAACGACATTACTGAACTACATTCGCAGTAGAACGCTTGCAATCAATACTGTTTACGATTGCAATATAATATTGTTTACGATTTTCATCCACGGAACGACTGACAAGCCGCAAAGAAGACGCAGACACAGTAAATACTGCACTAACAGCCCGAATACTTGTTTAAACTAAAAGTGCAGTCAAAAGAGACCATCCTCCATCAAAACGGTGCTGCAATTTGACAAGTATATTGAAAAAATATCAACTTTTTGCATACAGTGAAATGATCATATTGATTAGGCCACATTTTAGCTTTTTAAAGCTAACTCAGTAACTCTACCGCTGAAAAAACTCTACGCAAAAATATTAATGTGAGCACTGCATGAGCAATCCTCAGATCAAACAGAGAGCATAATGAATTATAAAGCACTCGTTTGTCCAATTTTTGGACGACCGTTAAGCTTAACGGTCTGCCTTATGGTACGGCCTATTAACCACTGAGGAAGTCGCTTAAGACGAAAATCATTTGCTGGGCTTCCGACACCCGCGTACAGTCGGCCTTCTCTAGCGACAGCTGAGCTTCTTGTAGAATACAGTTTAACAGTCTGGAATATCTACACGCTGACAGCAACAACGAATGTCAAATCTAGCGTAGAGCTGCTCGCACAATAGCCTACTGAATCGAGCGCTACAGAAGAAAATCTATTGTCGCCGTGGCGGAGCAATCCCCTGTCTAAACTGGCAGTTGTTAGCTGAAAAAGAAAAAAAAATTGCTCGTTTGGTAATGTTCTACAGGATACACTATCATGTCTCTGGAGGCACAAAAATATCTGTCTATAGCCTATGAGCAGGACCAGGGATGTGGTCTCGGTCGAGACGTCTCGGTCTCGAGACGGTCTCGAGACGTACTAAAGTTTCGTCTCGGTCTCGGATCGATGCGTCTCGGGTTTCTTCTCGGTCTCGCGCCGCGGAGCAATGTATGTCTCGGTCTCGACTTAGTATTGATCTCGTCTCGGGTCTCGGGCCATTTTGTCATTTCGAGACGTTTTGTGCAAGCGTTCGCCGTGCATACTGTAGGCCTAGCTGCAATTAGAGCGATACTAACCAGCATGACATTTGTGGCTTAGACATATTGGTTTACAGTGTTTTTACTTTTTCATTTACTTATTTATCGTAAAGCAGAATTATGTCATGTCAGTCTTTTTTCGTCATAAAATGACCTGGTAGAAATGAAGATAAAGTGTATGGTGTCAGAATGAATACTATCAGCCAAATGTAGACGACGTATAAGCCATAATCAGCTGTAGTTCACTAATTTCAGTTGCTTGCAAATTGCGATAAACATGACTACAATAATTAATAAAGTAATTAACATATCTACACTGTGTCGGGAAAAAAGTAACCCCCTAGACATCGTACTATAGAAATGTCAAATCTGAACGAATCTGAATAAAATGTCATACACATAATGTGCAATGAATTGCTAAAGCAAACACCAAATTTTGTTGAAAATGTTATTTCGAAGCGGAGTTACAAACATTTTTGCCCTGTCTGGCAATGTTCAAGAATACAAAAGTCACAACCAGGTCTACTGGTATAAGTTGCTACAATTCTAACTATATATATATATATATACATATATATATATAGATACGTGTTTGCAGGGATAGCCTACTTTTTTATGTCCTGTGTATGGGATAACCGCACGCGTCTGGGATAACTGCACTTTTTCGCGTGCGGTTATCCCAACGCCATCGGGAGCTCCTGATACGTGCACGTTTGACTTATTTACTGTGTTTGCGGGTTTGCCCTTACTCGTGCGGAGCGCCAGGGATGCCCTTACATTGTATGTACATTTTTTGTACGGTTAACCCCAGCGCATGACATACAAAATATACAATGTATATATACACGTGAGGTTAGCGAGTGTCTTTTACATGCATATGTCACGCGTCTGGGATAACAGCACAGTTAGATTAGTCCCCGCTTTGCAGCGTGCGGCTATCCCGGGTCAGCTAAAATCAGTAAATAAGTCAAATGTGCACGTATCAGGAGCTCCTGATGGCGTTGGGATAACCGCACGCAAAAAAGTACGGTTAGTACGGTTATCCCAGACGCATGCGGTTATCCCTTACACAGGACATAAAAAAGTAGGCTATCCCTGCAAACACATATCTATATATATATACATATATATATAT
>Ga0209367_1008205_pt1 | contig 14297 bp, 11 predicted proteins | sample WorMetLIZISLAND2_FD_187412 | JGI IMG/M metagenome (GOLD analysis project Ga0209367, IMG submission 187412) | Marine gutless worms symbiont microbial communities from Max Planck institute for Marine Microbiology, Germany - Olavius geniculatus... ... | reverse complement strand
TCCGACGTAATATGCCGCATTCACCCAAAGCCAAAGACCATTCCAGAGCTAAAAAGTGCATTGCAGCAGATCTGGGACGACTTGCCACAGACAACGATCAATAAAGCTATCAGCGACTTTCGCAAACATCTGAACTCATGCGTTTTGGCCGGTGGCCAACATTTTGAGCATACGATGTGAACTTCGTACTGAAATATGTTAACTGAACTGTGTGCTGGTTCATAAAATGTCAACTATTTCTGTTTTAAACCTATTGTTTATCGTCAGTTAGTAAAACTAGTGATGAACGTGTTGTGAAATGTAAAAGTTCGGTGAGTGGTTGCGCTTAATACGGCATAACTTTGTCAAAGTTGGAGATAACTGAATAAAATTTTGCAGGTTAGCATAAATCTGAATGGATAATAGGCGTGTACAATTTTGTTGAAAAATTCTCAGCCGTTTCGGAAAAATTATCAGAAAACCTTGAGGGTAAAATTTTTTGGTGCACCCTGTATGTATTTTTTGATAATAGGAGGATACCCTTTCAAATACAATCTGTATTCATATTTGGTGACTAATAGATTTCCTAGTGATGCAACAGCTGCAGCGGGACAGCGAAAACCATTTGACTCAGTCCAGCTGACAACCTCTAGTAAGTTTTACATGTATGTATTTAAGTAATTCAAATCTAGCCATGGTTACATTTTTGCCATCGACGGTAGAAAGATCAATTTCATCGGTGCAGTAGTTTGTATTACTTCTAAAGGCCATTTTGTGCCAGGCAGGACGTAAAACCATACTCACTCGCTCATTTTCAAAATTCCCAGTTGATTAATTGTTTGATTGATTGATTGTATGTATGGCATAAAACAGCGTGATGAGACGTATGATTCTAGTCTGTGTTTGAATCAGGAGAAGTACCGGCCACGCTGAGCCAAAGAATGGATGGTAAAACCGTGTATGTTAACAAGACAACACGCTCTGAAAACTCGGCAATGGATCATGCCACAAAACGACATCCACATGTAATTGGGTTTTTTTTGCATTACTGTGCATTTTCTTGCAAGGTCTGTTCTGTTACTGTTTTAATTTTTTTTTTGCATTATAATATCAGTATTTTTCTGCACTGTTATGCAGTAGAAAAGACAGTGTTAGTTGTCCGGTGAACAGTGTTAGTGAACAGTTCTACTTATGGTGTAGCATGTAGACACTACCACTCCAAACCGCTGCACTAAGCCTTCCTTTGTAGCCCCTAAGCTACTGCACACTTCCCATCTTGCTGAGGGTAGGAGGCTGAGTTGGTCTGAGCACACACTTAGGTTTGCAACTTGCTCAAAGTTAGTTATTGAGATCCAATTTGCAACCTGAAATTTACGATGTGATACTCTACTTTTGGACCACTTACGCTGGTGCAGTGGCTTCAGTCAGACACGTTGTGGGTTAAGAAAGTAACTAGGCAGGAAGTTGCAATTTTCGGACAAGACACTGAAAAATTTGATGGAATTTTGACAGACAGAGCTGTAAATTTCGTACAGAGAAGATAATCTTGCCTTTAAATTTTTAAAAAATGGGAGTTTTGGGTTTTAAATTTTGCAGTTCTGGGTGAAAATTTTCTGATGAAGAAGATTTTTCAACAAATTTTGGACAGTCCAGAAATTATGGGGGGAGGAAAGAGGGAGCAATTGTTTTTTTGCTCGAGCCACGTTGCCACTGACGTTGGTGAACAAATGCCAGGTGCCTAAGTTGAGCGGAGTGGTGCGTGAGCTGCCCCGTGTTGGAGTTACTGAGGACGGTGAAGTTCAAGTCGTTCGTGATGATTCCGGTGACGTTCATGTCTATGCCAAGTCTACTGATGACATACTCATCCATCGCAAGAAAACAGATTCCAGCAAGGTAACATCGTTTGATTTTCTCTCTATCGAGTGCTGTGTAACAGTAGAGGTCATATTGTTTTGCTTGGAATTATCTGACAATATGATAATGATCTATGCCCACTGATATACAAATAGTCATGGCAGTGCAGTGCACTCAGTTTACGATCTTCATTGTATGAAATCATGTTGATGTGATGTATTATTTCGGCTGTTTACTGTTTTCTGCTATGTTTGGGGAATCAGCAGTCTAAACAACACAAACTGGCGACACTAATGTCGTATAACATACCGTAGTGTGTTAAACTTTTGCATCTTTGGTGATTTTTCATTGTACGCATGCACACAGGTTGTTTCTAGCAAGGTCAAAGCATCTGTAGAATTGCCACGGCAACAGGAATCTTTTAGTGTGAGTACTAAATTTGGCACTACTAATATTATGTGTTCTGGCATAGTGATTTTGTTAAAGGAACTAATTTTTATAGTCAGATGTAGTTTTTTTTTGTTGTTAGCATTCTATCGTACATTAATGGCTTTGGTTTTGTGTCTACCTTTAGCTTTCGTACACATGTAGACAACTAATGCGCTCTTTCAGAGATATTTTTTAAAGCATCAAAGTCACCAAAAATTATTTATTATTGTTTTTCATTTTTACGTGCAACAGCAGCTACTGCTGTAGTGTGTCTTAGCCATTGCAATTCTGTCTGTTCGTCCATCCACACGGGTGGATCAGTCGGAAACAGTTCAAGCTAAGATTACCAAATCTTCACCATCGGCTGCCTGGAAGACTGTAGTTTCAGGATCAGTAAAGATTTTCCATAAATTCAACAGGGGTCACCCCGAACGAGGGTGCTAAATGAGAGGAGGTGGGAAAAATTTGTGGTTTTAAGCCAATACAGGTCACGGCCTCTGGCGAGCACAAGTAAAACACGATAGATAATTAGCCGCCGGTTGTCTGGCGCCCTCTGGCAACTGTAAAAGAAACATCGTTGCTAGGATGTGTGAACCTTGATTTTGTTTTACTCTTCTTTCAAACATGCACCACTGTTGTGCGTTCCCCTTTGCATTATCTGGGCTTCTCTTGTCTTAATTTTTTTGTAATACGCATTTTATTATAACTATGTAGTATGGTCCTACGCATTAGTTTGAGTTGTCCAGTCTGTGGCTGTGTCTGTTCATACCTTTATTGTCTCTCATTTACTGATCTGCCGTTAAGAAACTACTGTGTCGTTTGCTGTTGAGATACTATTCAACTGTTGTGAAAAAATTGGAATTTGTTTAGCTTTGTTTTCTATAACATTTAGTTTAGTTTTTTTATTATTGCCATGTCGTATTGTATTTTAGTGTTTAAAGCCAGATCCAATTCTGCAGCTTCGACGAATAGTTGGTTTTGGTGGAGCATCAGCACGAGATGTATGTATCTGCATTTTTTGTTGTACAGTAATTTTCAGTGTTTTGTATATCTTGCTGATGGTGAAGGTAAAAGTTTGCATATTCATATACAGTGTAGTGTTTGAACTAATATAATATTTTATTAGTCACAGGTAAGTTTAGTATTTCCAGCATGGGAAAAATTTATTGATTGTATGTCATCTGTAGATTTATAGTCTGAACAGAAAGTTGACAAGTTAAAACTAGATTTTAAACAATTGTTGATCTGTTTCCAAAAAGATTCAAGTTGAAAACACTGTACATTTCAACGATTTAAGTATCAATAGTTTATTTTAATATTTTGTTTGGGTAAGGATTGGAGCTGTCTAGAGTCGGACTTGTGTACAATTGGTTTTCTAATTTTCAGCATTCTGCTTTTGTTAATGTGTCTTGCAACATATCTCTAGCTAAGCCATACTTGAGAATTGACAATGTCGGTAAGTGAGTCTAGCAATGAACCATTTGCTGAAGAGGCAATTGTCATCATCATTACAGTGTTTCGGCTTTCTGGATTTGGTGTTATTAGAAGTTTCGAGCTTATTACCTTTTGTTATCTGTGTGCATGAATGTTGTCAGTACACATTAGACAGGGATATTCTATGGTTGTTTCAAAGGTGTTATGGAACAGTACAGGATCTCTGCTGGTATACCCGTGCCATGCAGTCATCGTCGCAATGCATGCAAACAATGGACAACAGAAATTTTTTGTTGGTCACACTGACAAGGTAGCAGCCTTACCTGCTGTTTGGTACAGTTGTGTTTCTTCTTTGACATTATGACAATTCTGAAGCATTGCAGTTGGCTGTTTGGCTTATTGCTAGTGGGTTGGTCTTGGTCAGTGAAGTTAGTTCATGTTAGGCCCAGTTCATAGTGAGATGATCAGCTGTTTAGTGTATGACCAGCTGCTGCATCGATTCCGCCTTCTGTTCTTCATGGGTTGGTAAAATGGCTGATTGTTAATGTGACTGTATGAATAGTGGTAATAAAATCGTAGTGGTGGATGTGGACATTTTATCTGTTACTGATGTTGTTCTGCTACAGTCATGGTATGAATTGGGTGCACATTCTTAATATACAGTTATAAATATAAAAAAATATAAAATTACAGTTAACTATTACTATAACTCTTCCATTTACATGGTCTCTGAGCATCTTCTTTGATGCTGTTGGTTGGGGGCCAGTAACGGCATGGCAACAGTGACCAGTCTATTAAGATTCTGCTTAGCTATTCTTGTTAACTGCACTTATCACAGAAGTATCACAGGCCAGTAAACAAAAGCTTAGTGTCATGTTTATCTAAGATTTTATATTTGGCGTAAATATTGATATGTAGATACGCAGTACTATTTGTTTTTGTTTTTTTTGGTTGAAGTTCTTGTAATTGTTCTAGCCGAAAATATGTCCTTTTGCTCATGCCAGTTGAATAGAAAAGAATTAAGTAACTACGCAGTTCTGCAAGTAGATTTTTAAAACCGGCTTATGATTCTTGCATGTTTTTGAAGTTGTAGGCCTATTGCATTATTATTGTAGGTGTCGTGCTTGTGTCTGAATGGTGTGACGACGTTGTTAGCATCTGGTCAGAGTGGGCCACAGAGTGTGGTCCGGGTCTGGAAACTTCAGACAACGGAATGTCTTGCTATGTTCAAGACACATGCTCATTCTCTCTCATGTCTCAGGTCATTATCTAAGATATGTGCTAATTTCGTCACTTGTCTTGGTAGACTGTGTTAGTAGAAAGTTGTGTGTAGCATTGCCAAGTTAAAATGTTAAATTGATGCGATCAGCATGTTAAGGAATTAGTTGTAATTTAAAAAGTTGGCACCATTATTGTTGAATATTAGTGTCATGTAAAAATTTTGCCACATCAACTCTGAAGCTATGCATAAGGTGTAATGCCTTGCTCGACACATTTTAAGTCATTTCATAGACAGTCAACTCTGAAGAGTTTAAAGCGAATATGCTTAAAAATCGGCATAACCTGTAGCGATTCCAGAAAAATACACCACTTGAACAGAAACAGAGCATTGGGTGAGGACAAGTTTTGCTAAGACTTTAGTCTATAAGATTAAAGTCTTGACTTGACTTTGGTCTAAACCTAAAGTCAAGTTCAAAGTCAAGACCAAAGTCTAGATTAAGGTCAAGACCAAAATCAGCTGGCAATTTTCAAGGTAAAAAGAATACAATTAGGCCTTAGCTTGATTAAACGGTCATCCTAGTTCATTATTTGAGTGTAATCTTTACTTTTTGTCTAGCAAAATAAAGTGTGGCATCAGATGAATAATAGGCATTTTGTTTCTTACTACTAATTGGTGTTAACTCAGCAGATAACAGACGTGTAAATCATAACGTCATCGCTGGCTTACATTTTTGAAAATATTGCACAAAATTCCCTCTATATCCACAAAATGGCCATATAGGTCAGCAGATTAATATTGCACACATCACCCAATTAATATAGGCTCGGAAAACACTTTGATAATGTTAATTAACTAATTGTATTAATGCACTTATTTGACCGTTACATAAAAAAGATGGACAACCAGAAATGAAAGTCATGTCAAAAGTCAAGACTAAAGTCTAAGCCCAGCTCGTAGATAAGCCTAAAGTCAAGACCAAAGTCAAGACTTTAGCATAACTTGACTTTACCCATTGTGCATTCATAGTGCTTCATGTAGTCATATCAATCATGTGCTTATTTGGTATTTGTATTTTATGCCATTTGTCTTCTTCTCCCCAAATAAAATATTTGGTTTTCATATTGATGACACCTGTAAAATTTTGATTAATCCGAACGCATGTTGATGCTGTTTTGTTATCAGCATGTCACACAGTGGTGGTGCCCTCTGTGGAGTCGGAAAAGATTCTCATGGCAAAACTGTATGTACCAGAATTTTCGGTTTGAAAATGAATTCATTGTGTTTGTTTATTTTGGTATTTTTATAATATCTGTCTGGAATGACTAGAATTTTGCTGCTTCATTGGCATCAGTGAGTGTTTCACTAGTTGTAGTGCTACAGCAAAACAGAGATGCTACCAAAGGAAAGACATATTTTGCGGGTCTTTAGTAACTGCGGTTGATTGGCTATTCATAGCATTCAAAAATCTATGAGGAGTGGGTAATGTCGTGCGTTTCAAATGCCACTGGCTGAAGAAAATTTGTGGATTGTTATTTTTCTTTTCACTGCAGTCTTAGCTGCATTATTGTTATGTAAAATGTGTGATCAGCAAGACAATTTCATTCAGCATTTTATGTTGCAGAAAATGTAGACCATCCTGACTGAACTAGTGTTTCACAAGTCACAGTGTTTCAGGGAGCTCTGTGAGCATTGTATTAGATTCATTTTACTTTGGTGGTGAAGAAATTGTTCAAAAGATAACAGGTAATTGGTAAATTTGTCAGTGAGCTAGTCTGCATGTTTCTCAGGGTAGTTTGAAGTAAGTATGTACCATATACGAGTGTGTGATTGTGTGTGGTTCAGATGGTGGTGATATGGAACACATCACAGGTGACAAAGGGTGGACAGGTCTCTGTCTTGTCAAAGGCTCATACTGATGTGGATATTGTACGAATGAGAATTGCATCATTTGATGATACAAGGTAACCACAGCTCAATCATTGTGTGGTCGCTTTCGGCTTTTGTTCCATTGGTCTACTTTTTGAAGTTATGCATGCTATGCCAGGTCCCAAGAGAACTTTTGCGATTGTTGCTTTAATTCTGTTTCTTGTACATCAGTCAAGGCATTTAGCTCGTTAAAATATTTGTGTCATTTTTTGCACTTATATATGATTTTGTGTATCCATCAGTGCTTTGATGATGTTAGTCGAAGGACAGGAGCAGCCTCTGGCCTGCAAAAAAAGAATTACAGTTGACTCCACTTATATACATGGCCTTGGGACCGCAAGCTGACTTGCATGTAAGCGGAGCGTGCATTTAACCGTAGTTAGCTTATATGACCATTGCAGTCATTTACAACATGCAGTTACAGTAGGCCCTCATCCACGCCACAGGAAACAGTCGCCTCACTCATCTCCTTCACGGACATCAGGCGCAGCATGTAGTAGCTGATAATGGTCACTCCAGTAGTGTCAGTTTACACGCCGCCTGCCCGCCCGCCCGTCTGTCGTCCAAATCACTCTCATACCCGTAAACAGCAGGTGACCCCCACAGCACTATTGACCCCCCAGACTGCCGGTTGAAGTTCATTATGATGCTGCATGCTGCTGGGGTGGAGAGATGCACTGTAGCCCACATGATGCCTGGCGCTCACTAGCTCTGACTACCCGCATAATTCTGGGGTTTGGACGAGGTCACTGGCATCCTAGTGAATGTTATGTGGCTTACTACAGGCAGTAACCGGAGTAAGTCATGGCGCTAGGACCAAAAGAGCATGTGCTTATAGCCGAATCATGCATATATGGTTGGTGCTTATAAGCGAAGTTGACTGCCATTGACTTAGCATAAACTCAAATGGGACTAAACGCGCGTCATGCAAGTAAGCGGAGTGTGCTCATAACCAATGTGCATATAAGTGGAGCCGACTGTAGTAAAATTGCATACACTTATGGTGCTACATTTAGCTTGGAGTAAGTAAAAATTGTTTGAAGAAATAGAAACAAGCAGCTTAGACTAAACACTGACAGTCTGCGTAGTGATACATAGTTGAAGTGTTGCATGAAATGTTTCAGAATGATATCATGCGGTCGTGACAATGTGCGGTTATGGAGAGTCAAAGATGGTGCATTGCGTTCAGCTCCCATCAACCTTGGTGACAGCCGTGCTTCGTTTGAATTCACCGATTGCTGCTTTGAAGCCGGGTTAGAGCCGGTCAAAGATCCACTTGATCGTTTAATGTGAGCGATGCGTCTGATTGATATGTGATGTTGTGAATCAGCTGCAAAGTTTATGAATTTTTAGTGTCTTGATAAGTAGTACTTAGAATTTGGCAGCTATTTGAGTAACGACTTAGAGCAGCCATTGGTTTGTTGTTTGTGGTTTGCTGATCCGTAGTTTCATCAGCAGTCACCAGGAGGATCGGTGAACATGCGAAGGCAAGCTTAACATATAGTCCATGTGTTTTTCTTGATAGGCTTTGATTTAACTGCTATGTGGCATGCAGTTTGTTGTATTGTCAGTGTGAAATAAATACACACCTTGTTTAATCAGTCACTTGGCATCCACAAAACAAAGCCAATAACGACAATTGTGATGCATTTTACTTTTTTTTCTTGTGTTGATGATTGAGTTTTAAATGTGTGCAGTTTACTGAGAGCACAGCTACACTGTCTTGTTTACCTGCTTACTCATTTTGCTACATTGTTGTCGTTTGTAGAATTTTTGACTAAATAAAATGTGTGGGCATGAGTAAACACAGTTGGAAAACTCGGGAATGCATGAAAGGATGTGTGATGGATGTAGATATGCCTGTAGCAAGTCGGGACACATATTTGAGGTGGACTATCAGAAGGCTTCAGTGCGCCGTGTGAGACGTCTTCATTCTGTCAGTGATGGCATTCGATCTACACATGGTGTTGATGAAAAGCAGCCAGCGGCTATTAGCAGTGGTAGATAACCTGCCTTTTTTCAAATCAGATACCAGTCGTGACTGCTTGGTTGGTGTTTTGGTTTTTATTATTTACTTTGTTTATTTTGTTCATCATTACTATTACCACTAACAAGTGCTGTTGTTGACATTTTTGTTGATATTACTGATACTGTTCCATGGAATTCCCATGTACATACCTATATATGTCTTGTTTGAATGGCCTAGGTTAGGTTGGGTTTCCAGAGAACTAGATTGGATTGCTGTATAGTTGATTTAATGTGTCGTGTTTAACCACATTCACATGCAGCATATAACAGTCATTTTCCTGGTAACCAAGGTTACATTCATCTTCTGTTTTCATTGATTCTTGCATTCACCATGGCCACAGTAGTCCATGTTTTCTTTGACCCAATCACACCACATTGTTTTTGGATGTTCTCACTGTCGAGTTCATGTATTGTCTGCTGACATACATCACTTCATTTACTTCACCCGTGCTGCATCATCTTTGCATTCACCGTGTTCAAAACACTGTAATCTATTTTTCCAAAGTTTTATATTTTTGATTTTTTCAGCTTGAAGTCATATCTCTACCAGCTGGATCATAAACATTTTATTTCAGTTTTTTGCTCCACCTTTTCAGCCAAGTCTAAGCAGCATCATCAAATCATGGAAGAAATGAGAGTTAGCCAATGTGATGTGCTGTGCATATGTGTAGGTCTGTCAGTGCAGTGCATGTGCGTCAATGAATCATTCTGTGTAACGGGTTCTGACGATGGCTATGTCCGCCTGTGGCCACTCGACTTCAAGCATGTTCTGTTAGAGGCTCAACATGATGGCCCAGTAACTGCTGTCGACATTTCCGTGGATTGTCTGCGTGTCCTTGCAGCCACTTGCACTGTATGTCAGTTTTAGACTAATAATCTCAGTAATGAGAGACATGGCCATTGGGTATTAGGCGGCATTACTCAGGAACCATTGTCTGTTTGGCCACAGCTTCCAATCCAAATTTTGACTGTGGGTTTCTTTCCATGCATGACTGAGGCCTCTGTTTATATACATCTTTCTTGGAGCTTGTCATTCAGGGTGCTGTAGAGCAAGAGTATGTGATAGATGGATGGACGGACTGAACCACAGTAACGTGTCATGCTAGCCACCGTTTAATGTTACCGGCTAATGATAAATACATTATTTGCAGTGTTGTCATTATGACACAGACACTGCAATTTTTTTGTGATAATTTTGAACAGACCAAAATGGCCTCTGATCTTCAGATGAGACCATTTAATTAGTTAGTTTGATTTGGTAATCATCGTACCTGCACACAATGGCAATTCAGGGAATTTGGCAGAAAAGGTGCACTGTTGGTTAACATAATGTCGTGATTCATTGATCAATTTATTTGTTAGTAGACCATTCCGTTGAAATTGGTGACCAGTACGGCTTATAATGTGTGTTTGTGTCATGGTTATCAGGGCAATGTGGGAATTCTGGATGTATCAACTCGTAACTATACAACAGTGATGCGGTCGCACGTTGGCCGCATTCTGTCGGCATCAGTCGATTTACAGAGACGTCACATTGCAACTGTGTCCAATGACTGCACTATCAGAATATGGGATTTTGATACCCTGCAACAGGTGCTGACTGCTGGTTCTCTGTTGACCACAGCTTAGTATGTGCTTGACAACAGTTACAACAGTATTTTTACCTTTTCCCAAAAAAGTCTTAATTGGCTTAAATATGTTGTCAAAATTTTTCCATGAACTGTCGTGATCCGTCTATTGCACTAAAACTATCTGATTTATCCCCCAAGTTTACATGTAATGTTGAATATAACGTCATTGATAATGTTGCTCTCAGCAGAAGGTGGCATCTTCTTGAACTTTGGTGGTGTGTTTGGTAGCACAGTGTGTTGGAAAAATTGTGATAGAAATTTGATAGATTGGAAAAATTGAAGTAAGTTACATTATGGTGATTGGTGAAAGCTTATCAGTTTGGCTATGGTGATGGTGATTTTGTTTTTCCATCACTGTTTTATTAGCCCAAATTCTCTGTAGAGAAAGGATAACATGAGATGTTTCTATTCTTGTTTTCATTATCATCATCAATGAGTGTAAGGTTAGTGACCCGTCTGTGTTTTAGTGTTACAGTGTAGGAAAGTGGAATCTTAAGCTTTTATACTGTTTGCATCACACTAATGCAGAAAGCTAATGTAACATGTTGACAGCACTTACACAACTAATAAAAAATGTTGAATTTTACTGCACTTTGCTGCAATCATTTTCAAAACCATAATTGAGCAACCATCCACACAAACTGTATGTTTTACGTCTTTATGCACCAACCTGTATGTGCCTATGAGCAGCTATATGACTTCACGGCAGCTGGAGACTGTCCAACGGTCATTGCTTATCATCCAGCACAACAAGTTTTTGCCTGTGGATTTGAGTCGGGCGTGTTGCGGGTTTTCAACGTCGCTACCACAACGATGCTTGTTGAACACAAGTATACGCATCTTTAACTTACTAAAAGTTATAAAATGGAAGGAGAGAGTTTACTTTTACTATGTCACTATGGTGGATTTTACTGTTTCATTTATTAAATTTGTTGTTTGTGTCTATTGTCATAGCATTAACTTGGTAAAATTTTTGCACAGTTAAGTATAGGCTATTTACATCGGGTGATGTTATCAAGATGCAGCAGTGGTAAATTGGTAATGTTCTGAGTCAGGCAGAAGTACTATTTCTGGACCTTCACATACTTTGGATGAAAATAAAAGGGTGCATTATGAGTTTGTAGAAATTAACACTTCATTTCATGATGTTTTCATGTTGTGATTTTATGCCTTTACCATGGTATGGTGTTACGTTTTCTGGCTGAATGTGTATGTCCATTTGTGTGACTTTCTATGTGTCTGCTATCCTAAGTGTTGATGGAGCCACTTTCGTATTGATTCATTCTGGAACAAGATACTGTTCAAACGAACATGGAGTCTGTCCAGTGCATCTCAATAGCCAACCGTAAAGTCCATATTAATTAAATGGGTGAGCTGTGTTGGCCAGTGGTAAAAATTAAAAAAAAGTTTAATTGCCGCCTCAAAAATAATGGGGTCACGACCCTGATTTTTGGAGTCACATGGCGTCATCAGTCACATGACCAACTCGCGGTGGGCAACTTTTTTAGGTGGTCCGTTGTAACCATGTGTCTGTCTTGCACTGTTATGATGCCTGAAAAATCGGACGGACGGATGCACACACGCACAGACAGACGGACACTCAGGTGATTTTATACTTTGTCCAATGCTGTGCATCACATTGGACAGACAACAAGGATGATCAGTTTTGAGGGTTATTTTGAGGGTTAAAAGGTGCATAGTTGTGTCAAACATCTGAGTGAGTATTGTAGTGATTGGAGCCATTCACTTTGGCACTTGGGTCATGAAATGTCTTCTAGTTTGTGATCTGTCATATTTTTGTGTGTTGACAGACAGCATCGAGGCAAAGTGACAGGTATCGCCTTCAACCCGGTCTCAGCACTGCTGTACAGCTGCGGTTCAATAGGTTCTCTGGCACTACATGACACAAGTGATGACCGTTACCAGCTGATGCGCCTGCTGACCAATACCGTTACCCGTGGTGATGCTCGCAGCCCCAATGTGCTGACAGTTAGTGATGATGGTCGACGTATGGCGTTTGTTGGTCCAACGGACTTTACTATCGGTGTTGTTGATGCCAAGTCATTAGATGAGGTACCAGTATCTAATCTGTTGTGCTTTTGTATTCCTTCTGCTTTTGTAGCTTTACTGTAGTCAGTTAGACACAGTTTGCACAGATAAACTAATATTTGTAATTATTTATTGTTGTTATGTATTAGTTGTTTCTGCTAGTGTATGAGTGAAGTGACACAAACACAGTGACGGAACATGTTGACATTGACAAACTGTTATTCGAAGCAAACTCAAACCCAAAATTACTGTTTACGTAGTTATCATATTGTGCATAGTATGGTAGCCTACTTATTAGTTATAATCAAAAACACAGCACAAATACAGCCTATTATTCTTAATCAACTTGAATGGTTAACGTAATTTTCGTATAGTTCGGAGTTCTTAATAATGAGTTACAGCACCAGAGTTATTTAGAGTTTATCTGAAACTTCTGGCAACGTCAAGATGTAGTTTCACATCGATTCTCACGCTGTTCAATGTATTCGAAATTACGGTAAATAACTGTTTGTTTTCTTTGCTAAGTTAGCCTGCTACTAGTATCAAATATGACATGCATGACTGCTTAGATAACGTTGAATAGTAAATTGAAAAGGAACTTTATATAGTGCTTCAATGATAATTAGCCTGGGGTTTGCTGCTAACGGTTATAAGTCGACCAGGGGTGAAGTTAATTATCGTATGGTTAATTACAGTGTTGGATGAATGGACGACTGCTTGCCCGATAGAGGGTCGCGTGATGAAATCGCATCCGATTAACTGTCGCTGTGGCTAACTGTTGCCACGGTTAAGTGTCATCCGATGAACTATTGCACGATTATGTGTCACGCAATGCAATGTCATGGTACCGTTAGGTGACGGTCCTGAAGGTATAGCCCTTATAGGACCATAAAACGTCTTTCTTATTTTGTCACGTCTGTACCAATTACATGTGTTAATTTGTTGTTGTTGTTTTTAGTGCACTCATTACACATGTATAGGTGTGTATTGATGCAAGACTGGTTTGCGTGCAGGTGATGAGAATTGACATAACAAGTCTGAACACAGCTGACAACAGTCGTACTGTGATTGACAGTGCCGCGATTGTCAAGTTCAGTCCGCGCTGTGTTCAGCAGCTTCTAGTGACTACATCCGCTAATAAACTGTTGAAGTTTGACTCACGGACTGGCAGAATTCTTGCCGAGGTTCATCTGATTGTCTGTAATTGGTTATCTATTAATGCATTTGTCAGAACTGCTCAGATAGTGTTTAATCTCATGGTTCACAGTAGAGTTTCGTCAACTCTTGCACTGTGCAGTGTTTTAATTTTTGTCTAAAAACTACGCACGTCTGCCGAAAATGCTCATTGCTAATAATGTAGAATCAGAGAGATAATGGTCAATATCCAGTCTCTAGTACCTTAACGATCTTTAATGTTTACTAATGGACCTTTATTGAATCTTGTTTACTAAATGAAGAAATGAATTTTGAGTCATCATTGTACAAGGATATGCTTTTCTACCAGTGTATGGGATACAGATGCTAGTACAGGGTGGTCTAAAAAACCGCACAAAGTTAATGATACCATAATTTTGCAATTGTACGTCATAGAGTCATGTGGTTTTCAGCAAAATGTTCTGAAAGAAATTTCTTACGTGACTAAAGTCAATATTTGAATACAGCAGTTAAATATTCTTTGTTATTGCCGCTGGAAATTGAACTGTGCAAAAAAGTATTACCCTCGACACTGCGGTCCATAAAAAACA
>Ga0209367_1008204_pt1 | contig 14299 bp, 7 predicted proteins | sample WorMetLIZISLAND2_FD_187412 | JGI IMG/M metagenome (GOLD analysis project Ga0209367, IMG submission 187412) | Marine gutless worms symbiont microbial communities from Max Planck institute for Marine Microbiology, Germany - Olavius geniculatus... ... | reverse complement strand
ATAATTAGGCATACGGAGAAGCCTAGAAGCCCCGCCCACTGTTTTGGCCTGTAGCCTGGTCTTGCAGCCTATCATAGCCCTAGATTATAATTAGGCACACGGAGAGGCCCATAAGCCCGCCCACTGACCAGGCTACAGGCCAAAACAGTGGGCGGGGCTTATAGGCCTCTCCGTGTGCCTAAATATAATCTACTAACGATCACCAAATTTTGTTTAAAAATAGTATTTTCGAGTGGAGCTATTAATTGTTGAATATCGATAACAAAATATTTCCGCTATCAATATGGCGTTACATAAGTAAACCCTGTACATTTGGGTAATTTTAACAAACAGCATTTTATTCTGACAAAATTCTACATGGCAATCAAACTGCAAAATTTTTGTTAGATCTGATGACGCAAACAATAATTACAGCGGTTTTTGTAAGATCGCCCGAAACGTGAAGTGTCCAGTATAAAGCAACCGTTTATATAATCCTGACAGTGTCCACGGCTTGATGGAAAATTCCGCGATAAACGTTTTGGCACCATACCATCTTTCTTGTCGCAACAGTTTGATTAAAACACAATATTCTGCAGGAAATACCATTTTGTTGTTGTTGTTTATGTTAATTGCGTCAGTGTCAGCAAACGTAACTTCCGATCGAGCGACTGCAGCAGGCAGTGTAACGCCATGCATATTGGTAATAAAGATATTTTGTTATCCATATTTAATTATTAATAACTCTGCCAAGAAATAATATTCTTTACCGAAATTTTACGATCGCTTTAGCAATTTATTGGGAATTAGGTGCACAAAAAAATATTTAAATACGTTGAAATTTGACATTTCTATTGTACGTATTTCTTCTTTTTCAGACAAAGTGCAGAGTCTCATTGGAGCTCCAATTCATCACGCACACTGTCGAGTTGCGGTACCCGATGCTCAATAAATTGTCGAGTATCGCAACTCGACGATGCATCCAATATTGAGTCGCCGGAAACTCGAAACTCGAAAATGAACTTGACAATTTGCTATCCGCGGAAAAAGCAGGGAGTCAAGATCTAAAAAAATAAAGTTGTATTAACCACGACTGTCCAACCAAGCAGCAGCAAGCAAACCAAACAAAACAAGCAAACCAGAGAAAGGACGCAAAAATTGACGTAACGCAGATTGTATTTGAAAACAATATTCGACAACGAATCGATCGGGAAACTGATCGAAACCCACCGCAGCAGCAGGAGCAGAAGTAGCAGCAGTGACGGAGTGCGTCGTCGATCTATAAGCATAAAACGACCGACTGCAGCGTACCGTGACTATAGTCGACCGTGTTGTGATGCTGACGACACTCGACACGAGAAGACTATTTATCAGATTCTCGCCTCGCTGCACACACTGCCGGGTTTGTCGATTGAAGTCGATTCAGCGTCAGAAAGCGACGTCACAACTGCCTGTCTGACTGCAGAGAAGTCGGGTTCGATGAGCTGCGACTTTCAGCAGCAGTCAGTGGACACGCCGGTCACCAGCTGCAGCAGCAGCAGCAGCAGCGACTACAGTGAAAGCGACAGATAGCGCAACGTCGTAGCACGTACACAGATCTCGTAATGCAGCTACACACTATGATACTATTTACAAAATATTATACTCTGCTCATCAGCTGCCATTGTAATACAAGGTTACAGCTCAGTAGCTACAGTAACTATTGCATAATACGTTGGCACGAAACTTGGTCGCTTACGATCAGCATATAGTAGCTTAAAACTCTCGTTCGGTTGATTACCCGCGACACGAAATACCACGAGGATTGATGGACTGATTGATACCACTCCGTTTGACAATGGCAGACAGCACAAGTGCGACTGTGAAATAACTGACATGCGACTCAGCGAATTCACAGTATGCTAAAACAGCAATTACATCTTTTTAGCATGTAATTAGCAAAAATTAACTCACGATGACCCCTGTGGATAAATGACGAAAATGACTTAATGGAAAGCTAAAAAGTGGAAAATATAAAAAAACCTCCATTAGTCATCTATAGGCCAATGTGTTGGGGCCAAAATTCAGCTGCGTCACTTTATGCGAATATTGTTTAAAGACATAATTTCGCAACAGGTTTAATATTGGCATAAAATGTCCATAGTAACACTTGCTGTAGTATTTTACGGTCCAAAGAACTATGGTAAAAGTCATGAACTCAACATTTACATGTAGTAGGCTCCGTTGCCGACTATGCACTGGCGTATAGCTAAAAGTCAGTTATGCGAACTTCTGAGTTAGTGAGTTTGCTAATCTCGTGCAACAACGGAATGGTATAGAAATTATTACACATTAGTCGAATGTCAACAGATAGAAGTCATGTTAAAGTTGTAAAGAAAACCGCACGTCTTTCTGTTTTCGGCTGTTGGCCTGCTGAAGCTGCACTGTGCATGTCACAATGAGCGACTTCAACTGCACTGGTGATTGGCAGTGCTCTGATGCGCCGTCGCAAGATGAAATGAGTCTGTTATTATGCACTGTCAATCTAGCAGGCAGCACGACACGCTACACTGTCTTTGCTTCTCAGTCAGTCAGTCAGTCAGTCAGTTAGTCTGCCTGTGTCGTTCTTCTTCCGACTGAAGAATAATATTGTGTAGAATGCGCAAACTTGACTTGAAGATTATACAAGCCACTTTGAGTCACGGAACAGTATGGAGGTCGATCAAAACGTTAGAGGCCACTTAATACAAACACACGACTTCCGTCATGATTGACCAAAAACGTGGCCTACGTCGTAGAACGTAGGCCTATTATTACTCGAAAAACGTGCGCAGTCAAGCTGAGTCAATAGGCTAGAAGTCCGATCGAATCACGAGATACATACACTTATCTCTATCTTTGTCGTTTACGAGCGTTTCACGTTTTCTTGTAAAACCTTTTCGCCGTCGCTGGTGTCGCAAGACGCAGCGTTGGTCCGGATTTAGTCTAATGAGATACAGACAGACACTGCCTTTTTTAATATCATGCAACCAATGCCAGCTTACGACTCTGAGCCGGTTCTCTACCGCAACTTTCACAACTCACCTGGGCAGATGACTGTGCTTCTTTGTTGGGCATGTGGCGGAGATGGAGACACGTCACATGATTATCAGCACAGCACCCAGAATGTCAATTTGTGCGCTGCCCATCAGGAACAGGATGAAATAGTTTTCCCGGACATCCACATCACGCCTGTGCTTTACCCTAAAAGAAGACTTGCAGCATCCAGATGACCTTAAACTAAAGTTAACTCCCTGCAAGATCGACGACGTTGGACGCATCTCGTAAGCTTAGTAGAAACGGCGACCGACACTCGAGGAGTCAAGATGATAAATCGCGAACCAGCCGACTGCGTCATTGGCCGACTCATTGCATGCTTTTCTCGGCACATAGTGTAACGTTTCTGAGAAATCGTTTACGCTGCGACACAATAATGTCGAATATTCGGTTGAATAAACCTCGCTACTGACGTCACGTGTCGACTATAACTTCGGAGACAAGACAGAAACAGTTTGTGCTTCAGCAGCAGGCACTGACAAGATGCAGATGCAGTGGCTGTAAGACTAAACCTAAGAGCCGAGAAAGATTGACTCAATTACAACAATTCTTGTACTCTTCCTATAATGATCAAAACTAGAAAAATATGTCGGCCCAGTACTATTAATTATACATTAATTTAAATTGAATTTTGCATTAAAGTCTACTTTTACATTGCCTATCGCTGGGCCTGCAGTTACGCTGCATGCCTAAAAACACGCAAAATATGTGTCATTTCGGGGAGGTGTTTTGACTTTAGATGATTGTGATCGTTGAATTATTGAGCTGAAAATTGGCATACCGGTTTATGTTAGTTTTAATCTATTTTACGTGTTTTGTTTTCGAGTTAGAAGCCCGTACGAAACAGACAGACAGAGAAACGCGCAAGATCCGTAATGCGGCTTAAAAGTTTACAGTTAGAAGTTGCAATGTACAGCAGACAGCTAATGCTTTATATTGCGCTTATGCAACGTTATAATGCGTGCTTAATAACTCGGCATATTACAAGTAATTTGAGCAAAGCTCACGAGACGCGCGAAAGCATTGCGGTAAAATAACCACTTTTTAGAGGGGTAGCTGTCTTTGACGCCCGCCTGCGCCGGCCTCCTTGAACCTAGGGGGTCGGGACTTGAACTGCTAAAATCGACGTTGAATGCTGAAAATTTCATATGCAGGTTGTCTTGGTCTATCTCCAGCCATTTCGTCGCAATTCAGTGTTGAAATGTGCGCTGCATCCAGAAATTGCGAAAAATTCACTAAAAACCTCTTTTTGAGGGGTTCAAGGTCATTTAAGGTTATCGATGTTGATAAATCCAAAAAGCCTGTCACCAGTGCTTGTTATGATGAGCAGCACGTATGTACCTATCTGCAACCGTTTTCACATTATTCGAGCCAATAACGGCAAAATGACATCTTTTTAAGGGGGGTGCCCCTTTTTGACGCCCTCGTTCGAGGGGAACCCCTGCACCCAGTGGCACGAAATTTTGTCACGATAAACTAGAGACCTTGGGGCAGCCCACAGTGAAGATTTCGTGATTCTAGCTTGCACCGTTTTGATACAGTCCACGAGTGTGACAGACAGACAGACAGACAGACAGACGGACAGACGCCCAGACGATGGCAAAGACGCGCGAAGCATTCTGCTTTCGCGCGTAATAAACCACAAGTACCGACTGAAGACGATACGACCGTCACGAGACTACCATGGATTAAACATAGTCCGATACTCGAACGTACATAGCATAGCCGATCACAGTCAGTAGGCCATCAGACGTGACGTTAGATGATGGTCACATCTGATCGTACGATATACATGTACAGAATCGTACATGATTTTGCGGATTTTTGCGAAGCTAGGACCATTTTTACGATCTGCTGTTGCAGTCACGTGCACAAAACTGCTCAGAGACTGCTCTACGGTCATGTAAAATTCATGTACGATATCTACGATGATCTCGGCGACTTGGCCACATCAAAGACCCAAACTGTGGGCTTTGGCCCTTGAAGCTTCTCGGCTGCTGGTTCATCAACGTGGAACAGTTTGCTGTCGGAACTCAAAAGAACACGCCACTCACAGACAATTCACCAGCGGACCGGTAAAGACAATGTTCACGTCGCTACTGCTGTCGACCCTAGGCATTAACTTTTTAACGCATGCATTAACGCGTTATTAACACATCATTATATTTTGCTTATATAATAATTAATATTGTATACTACATAAAACGGGTGACTGATATGACCACCGACGAACTCGTGGCTGTGTTGCAAAACCGCGACAGTGGTGATGAAAAAACAACAAAACAATTTATAGCCGACAGTACTTTAGTAAAGATCGAGCTATTGGCATGGTTGTCGTCCGTCTGTCCGTCCGTACGTCTGTCTGTAACGGATGAATTGTGGCTAACGGGTAAGGTGTAGGGGAAAAGTTTTTAGACAAATAAGTAGCCATGGGTGTTATACTTGGGCACGCAAAATTTTAGCCATCTACTTTAAGGAAAACATTTTCAAATCGGGGGTTGAATGGACGGCGGTGAAAAAATGTGCGTTTTCCAACGGAAAAGTGGCCATATCTTGAAAACGGCTTAGGTTACTATTAATCGCTAATAAAAAGTCGCATACGCCGTCTCAGATTAAAAGAAAATCATTGATCTTAGATGACCTTGAAGGGTCATAACGCACTATGCAATGCCAATTGTGCGGTATTGTGGCTAAACGGTAAGTCGTAAAGGGTCTGCGATGGTACCAGCGGATAGGGCGGAAGCGACTTCCCATAGGTTGTCAATAGTAACCATGTGTCCATCTGCAGCGGTTTGGCCGCAATTTTGAATGGAATGTTTAAAGATATAAGTGGCTGTATCTCGGAAACTGTGAGAGATACTGCCTAGGTCACTATTAATCACTAAATATTATAGGAAGCGGCATACGTAGTGTCAGATTAAATAAAAATCATTGACCTTGGATGATCTTTAAAGCAGTTATGCGGTATTGTGGCTAAACGGTGCGAAATAGCGCTTAGGTTGCTATTGATCACTAATAGAAAGTCGCATATTGGCTTTCAAATAACGTTGAAATCATTCACCTTGAATGACTTTGAAGGTCAGTACTGCAACACAAACTGTATGGGCTATAGCGTGTCTTTTCGAAAAATATTTGCAAAACCTGCGTCCGATATTTTTTTGGTTGATTTATACCCCGTTTACACAATGAAGCAAACATCAAGCAATTAGAGCACATGTCGTGCATGTATATTTTGAATACATTTGCTTGATGGTTACTTGATGTTTGCTTGATCGTGTAAACAGGGTATTACTCTGTAGCTGTTAATATCACTTGGCGAAATGCCCACGTGCGATGTCTGCTATACTAGCGTTTATTGTAGCTTTCGAGACGACGTTTCGTTAACAGGGCGCATGGAAATGTCTCACTTTTGACAAATCTCTTTCTTTTCGTGACTGGAATTTGGACCCTGGGCTTCGGACGTAGGCGGTACGGTCGGCTTTTTCTAGCGATAGCTGGGTTTCTTGTTAATTATTGGAATATTATTTAATTGTCGAATAACCACAGTTTAATGAAATATTTGAAATTTTGCTTCACAGAATTTAGACGGACAGAAGACAACCGTACCAATAGCTCGACCGTTACTTAAGTCTGTGAGTTAATTTTTTAACGCGCGTTAATTCTTTAACGCGTTAAGTTAACGCGTTAATTCGACAGCTCTAGTCGCTATTATGCATCAGCGCAGCCGTCACAATGTTTATGTGGCTATCTATTATTATTAGACTGCGTGAAACAGAAATCGGCTTACTTTTACTGAACTGAACTGAACTGTGTAAGATTTATCGCGAGACGAAAGGTGGTCGGGCCCGACAGTCACGCCCGCACGACAGTCGCTGCCAGTCATGCGACTGGTCGCGGTCAACGGCACGACTGTCGTAAAACTCGTGTTCAAATTGTCGATCGTTTGCCGCAGACTTTCGAGCAAACCTGAAAGACTTCGTCGCAACTGATTTTGTAAAAAAACAACAACTCACGACCGCTAAGATTCGTTGCAAGATTTTTTTCCTGAGACTGCCTGCAATATGCCGCTGTACATAGTTCGAACAAGGTCACAAGGCGGATGTGACTACTGGCACTTTTGTCATAAATTACGACGCATAAACTGCCGCTACTTTCCGCTATACGTTATCGCAGCCACATAAAGAAGTTCTGTTTAGATTATGCAGTTCGATGACAAACGCGTATGTGTGTGAACAAATTGCACAGAGTCGTTACCTGACATCAAAGCACCTCTCGGTAGGGAGTCCGATGCACTAACCAGAAAAACGAAGCCATATTATTATCGACTGTAAAAAACAAATAGGAAAATTAGCAGGACAGTTGCTTGTCATATCGTATAGTTGTTACGGCAGCTAATCGGGCATAAACTTGCGCATAATTATCGCGACAAGGATAAAGTTACAATAAATTAGTTAGGCCTATAAAAACTGATAACAACTGAGTCGGCGACTGCACTGTTGCTGTTTCACGTTTTATGTTACCTGTCGACGCTTGTTGTAAGTAGAGTTAGTCAATCACATACTGTAATGAAAAACGACAGATAATACAAGCAAAATGATTAAAAAAATCGAACGCAGATAAAAACAGAAGTTAAGTAGTTTGGCTTGTTAAGATCGCACATCAGTTTAGCCACAACTTGCAGCGCAAATTTTAACTAAGAGTTTCAATCTTTAAATCTTTTTTTCCGGATTTTTAACACAATGTTACTCAAAGTTACACGAGTGTCTTTGCAGAATGCCATCTCCTTCTGTTCAATAGCTTGAGCAGCGTGCACGAGTGTAGACAGGCAGTCAAACAGACAGACGTATCACGCTGACGACAACATCCATTACAATAGCTGGTGCCGCACACGCTCTCAGCGATGACAACTAAAATGTACTAAAATACGTGGCAAAGTCAGCATAATAATCGCCATTTGTAATATACAGCTGGGCAGTTAAACGCCAAAATTTTGTGACAAAATACTACAATTTTGTTACCACAGCGAAAATGCTTTAAGTCGTGATTACAGACACCGTTAATGTCGATCTGCCCTGTATAATATGATCTTTTTGATGATAAAACTTGAAACTGACTCGTATTTGCATAGTCGTTTTAATGACTGCGGGTATTGAATACGCGGTAGATCCATTTGTCGCGACTTTTGCCACAGTATTGCAGCGACCGTCGCCGCGGTCGGCTGCATTCACGGTTGCAGCGTTTATTTACGCCGTATTTTACGGTATTAAGAAAATACAAAAACGTCATCGTCTTTGCGCTTGTCAGGAGTGCCATTGAAACGAAACGTTGCATCATCTTATGCAGGATGGGTGAAGACTGAATGAAGTACTGGTTTCAGCGACAGGCATCAAGAGCGTGCGGATTGTAAGATCGATGCTGCGGAGTGGAGTTGAATGGCTGCAACTAGGACATGTGATGGGCTGGCAGGACGGCACGCGCTAGTATACGTGCGTCTAGAGTGGCTAGAAATCGATCTGTCTGCCTCCTATCTCGTCGACACTAAATCACGTCCCTGTCACACTAACTAGTGCCATCCGTCTTACTAACTCGGTAGTCTTGCCTGAAATAACGCGGAGAAATATACAGAATTACAGTACCCCCCAGGTCGACACAGGTCGACTTAATTTTGATTTTCAGTTTAAAAAGTTTAGCTTTTTAGCTCAAAAAAACTGTAAATGAACGTTGTCACTTGAATGTTGATTATTTGTCGTTAAAAACTTTGTATGCGAAAATTCGTCAAAAAGGAACAAGAAGAGAGTCTACACAAATAGAGTGTCATTTAATTTTACTTTTCAGCTTTATTTAACCTGATTGTATCGATATCAGACGAAACAAGCACGGCACGTAGTTGTGAAAATGATCAAACTTTAGCAACGCTTAAAATGTCTACGGCTGCTTTGGAGTTTAGTTAACTTGGACGACAAAGATCGTCATTCTTCTTCAAACTGCAGCTAAAAAAACGATTTACGTATACGAGGTACCCACTTACGCCGTTTGATGAAGGTCGACGCATCTCGCAAGACGATCCGCGTTCAATAGAACTGGATATCGTTCTTATCATCATCATCATTTTATTTGACTCAGGCAGCATGGCCCATAAAACACAAGAACACATACACAAAACACAGAAACGCTAAGCTAAAAAAGGGAAAAAAGAAAATGAAGAAAAGAAGCGTCTAACCGGCTACACAACAGCTACACAACAGAAAACACGTTGTTGTAACTTTTTGTTGAGTTTTCGTTAGCTCAAGTGCGCTTTCTCACTTACAGGCTTATAATGATAACTGACGTCGGTACGTATCGCTAGATTTACTGCAATGTCTTCGTGGCCGGAAATTCCGATGTAAATTGTGCGAGAGAAAAGCACGGAAAAAGTCCAGCTAGCTACTGTCACTGCCAATAGTGCCAAACCGCTCAACATTTGTCATGCATGACACTATCCAAAAGCGGAGAACTATGAAAATTAAAAAAAAACTTTTTTTTTGGCACGCTTATTATTGAAGTTGAATGTCGACAAACGTGCTAAACTTTTCTAGGTGCAACTGCTGTATTAAAAAGGTTCTGATTACGAATCGGGAACTGAATGACCGCCATTGACAAATACTGTTAGTGCTATGATCCAAGTTTTTGCATCAATTTATACATAATCTGTAAGCTTATTCGCTAACATCTGTGTTTACGCCAATAAATGCACAAAACACCAGTTTATACATTTGTTAACGGCAATATTTAAAAACTCGCACATCGAAAACAGCAAAAATTACAAAAGGTGATATTGCCCGCATCACACTGACTGTGTGTCAATGCGCTGCTGAATTATTAGACGAGTCTAATTAGGCGTGCTTTTAGATGTCAGCGGACGTTAACAGATGGTGACTGGCGAGTAGTAGGCCTAATTTAGATGTTAGGTTGTTTCGACTTCCAGTTAGTTCGACACATAGCATCAGTTTAAAAGCCTATGTATAAGTAATACGGATAATTATAGTTATATCACCTGAGTTAATAGACAACCATTAATCACAGTGATTCAGAAAGATTTAGTAAATAGCGTGACGTCAAAGGCGATGCATCTTCTGTACGATCGATTATGCGTCAACTGCTTCGACAGCACACTCCATCAAACACGCAACAAAAGAATTTCGCATTGCATTGCCTCGAAATACATCACTATATAGTTCGGTGTCTAACGCTATAGTCACAACAGAAGGAAATTGAGTTCGTGAACTTCAGGGACTCGTAAAAACACAGTCACTTAAAATCAGTTTGCAATGTCTGATGTACTAATAACTGTTAAGCGCATTGGAAATTCTTCGAGTGCTATAAAAATTTACACTCTATTTACTTACTTACTTGACAAAATTGCAACGCATAGGTTCAAAATAATAACACTATTTGAAAAGATATCGCTTTGAAATTTGTTTGCTCTGTTACTTACATTGATAAGCTTTAAAACATTGTGTTAATCGAACTAAAGAGTAATCACGAGACCGTCTAGCAGCTCAGAGATTCTAAATTTCTTAGGCACACTATTTACACTTTATACGAGGGTCGTTTGATAAATAAGATTACAAAAATGGACCATTTCATTAATTTGTAAAATAAGAAAAATCCGAAATATGTTTTGTTGAAAATTTAATTCTGAACGACAAAAATTTTTTGATGCTAATGTCATTATTGTGACGTCATCTGTTAATAGAACACAGTCTGTTTCTGTATTATTTTTTCCACCAGTAATCAAGCATAATTCACAAGTGACAACAGCATGGGAACAAAAAAACGAATAAACTTTGTCACCTTTTTAAACGTTAAACATTAATGTTTTTCTTTTCAACATCATATCGTTCAAGTTTGTTCAAACATGTGTCCTAGGTATCTGTGAACAAGTATCTGAATGCCCGATGCAAAGAACGATGCTGGTTGCTGTCCGAGCCACTGACAAACGACTGATTACACCTCGGTATATGATGCAAATTTCTGCCCATCTAGCATTTTCATACACCAAACTTGTACTCTTAGCTTTGTAAAACACTTGTTGCCATACACTGGATGCATCTCAAAGTTAATCTTATTTGCATCAAGTCTTTCTACCAACAAAAAAGCAATAACGGCACGCTGTTTGTTACGGGACAATTTCAGTGCGAACGTCGCCGTATCTAATGTTTATAAATGACCTCACAGTGACGTCATATTTATAAAACTCACAACTTGCGTTTATAATTAAATTCATATTTCGGGTTTTTCCTTTTTTATGAATTAATGGAATGGCGCCATTTTGTAAACTTGTTTATCGAACGACCTTCGTAGCCTACATTGAGCTGGCACTGGCAGTGATGTGTTTGGTTAAGCGAAAACCAGAAATAATACTGCCAGCCATTTAATCCATTCATGTCAAGCGTTTTCAACAAAAAATCTGAGTTAATGCTCATGAGACGCGCAAGAGCCTATAGCAGTTCCTGTTCGCAGGTAATTTTGGTCTGTCTCCATCCATTTCGTCGCAACCCAGTTTTGCAGCGAAAAATCGCTCTACAAGCAAACAGCGGATAAATAATCACTTTTTAGAGGGGTACCCCTCTTTGGCACCCGCGTTTGCAGGCCTTCTTAAATCTAGAGGGTCTGGACTTAAACTGATAAAATCTACATTTAATGCTGAAAATTCCATATGCAGGTTGTCTTGGTCTATCTCCAGCCATTTCGGCGCAATTCACTCTTGAAATGTGTGTCGCAGCCCGAAATCGTAAAAATTCACTAAACCCACTATTTTTAAGGTAAAAGGTCATTCAAGGTCATTGATGTTGACATTCCTAAGAAGCTCGTCGCCAGTGCTTGTTATGCTAAGCAGAATGTCCGTGTTTATCTGCAACCATTTTCACGTTAGACGAGTCAATAACGGCAGAATAACGCCTTTTAATGGGAGTGCCCCTCTTTTTCCCCTTCATTCGTGGGGTCCCCCTTCACCCAGTAGCACGAAATTTTGTCACGAAATACTAGGGGCTCTAAGCTATCATATGATAAAACCGAAAGTCTCTATCTCACGTGGTCTTGGAACGGTACCTGGACGTGACATACACAAAAGAAATACAGAATTACCGTAGCTAATACGCGCTATAGCTATCCTAGCTCTAGCGCGTAAAAATGGGACACCTACTTTGACGGTAAATGATATAATAATTCAGGCACTAAGGGTTAATACGAATTGCAAGTCTTGGAAACAGTCTACTTAGTCTGTTTTACCGGTGGACAATACTTAATGTCTTTGTTTATACTAGGCCTACATTAATTAAATGCGGACAAAATTTAATAGAAAAAAACGAACTAAAAACAAAAAGACGAACATTTAGATGGATGACATGTTGACAGATGACGTAGGCGGCAGACTGATAAGGCAACGTGTTGTCTTATAACGTGTTGTAATAGCGTCGTGCAGTGTAGAAGTGAAATCATACGTAGTGATGGATTTGGGTGCATTTAAATGAAGGATGCATATTTTAATAGTATATAGATCCACTGACTCCGCAGCAGAGCGGCGTGTTGAGTTCACCAGACAGGTGTCTCTAAGCCGCACCTGTTCGCACCACGTGACACCTACGTCACACAGTCCGCAATGACGCACGTTTGACGTGTCACTCCACCATTTCTGTCTTTCTCTTCATCCGTGCACGACCCGACCCACTAGGACGCGAACCATTAACGACACGACAGCGTGGAGATTGCAGTAAAGTTGCTGCTGACGACGACAATGACGACGTCGCGTCAACCTTGTCTGCGCGGGCAGAACACAGCGAGGTGATGAGCGATGCAGGCCAGTCGGACGTCAGTTTTGGTATCACGTCGTCATGATAATGTGACCTGTCTACCAGTAACTTATCAGTCGACGTAATATCAAGACTGAACGTCGGCCAGCAGCGGTTCCAACGTACGGACTCTGACCACGACGCCGCAGATGGATCAGACGGACAACGACCACCGAGTAGAAACAACGTCGAGATGATCGTGCGTCAATACTGGCATTACGTTGAAGATGATAATATGGACCGATAGACTATCAGTCAACGTAATACCAAGATTGATCGTGAATCGGCATCGACGGGTCTGCCGGTTGGTTCGGCGAGTCACCAACGTGAAACAGAGTTAGTAGCCGTTTTTCTTGTCCGCTGTTTCTCACTGATGTAGATCATCGACTTGGGACTGTGGCTAATGATGACCACTGACGCGAATCATGTCTTCTGTCCCGTGGGTGATTGCGTCGTGCGTGCGCTGTCGGCATAATTCTTCAAGGCGCCTGCATCGCGCTCACTGACGACCTAATGCATAATAATACAATAAAGCAAATCTCACAGTCTGTCCAGGCCCTCGTCTCATTATGTCTGCTTGTCGTAATACTCACGTTGACCCATCTTTCTTTTGCTCTCTGATCGCAGACCGTCGTCACTCCAGCAAACTAAATTTGTGGTCGGTCTGCTGACAAACAGGCGCACATGCACGGCCTGGCCTGCTAGTGCTCAGTCTATAGACACTGTTTTACAATCTTCGGCGAAAAGTTGCAGTTTAATCATCTCGTGTACTTGTTTTTTAATTTTTTTAAAGTTTTCATTTTGCTGCTTTTGTTTGCTAACGACACTAAATTACGGGAAACATGTTCCCACGTTTCAACATAACAACAAGAAATATTATTAGATTGTGACCAATCTAATGTACTCCTCGCGCGCATCATTTTATTTTGTATTTTAAGAGCTTTTTCGTTCCTTTCAGTTTGTATTAGAGACCCGGCGCCTAATTAAGACCCGTTTGATATTATACTAATAGTGACTGGCGTCGAAGTCGTTATTGGAAATTGTCTCCCCGAAATTCATAAAACATTGCCCGATTTTAGAAACTGAGAGGAAACAATTTCCAATAATGGTCGATGACGCTAATTGCCATTTGTCTTGTTATACCTCAACGCATGCGTCTATCTGGCACCGTTACGGAGATAATTATGACGCCTCAGAGATAATGGGGTCACGACCTTGACCTTTTGGGGTCACGTGACGTCATCGGTCATGTGACCATTCGACTTTCGGGGGTCGGCTTCCTATGGGTGGTCCATAGTGACCATGCGTGTATCTGGCATTGTTATGAAGATATGGCCGTTTGAAGTTCTTCCTGAAAGGCTCTTCCAGGAACAGAGGTCGGTCGTTGGTCGGTCGTCGGTCGGTCGGTCCTCAAT
>Ga0209367_1008203_pt1 | contig 14299 bp, 8 predicted proteins | sample WorMetLIZISLAND2_FD_187412 | JGI IMG/M metagenome (GOLD analysis project Ga0209367, IMG submission 187412) | Marine gutless worms symbiont microbial communities from Max Planck institute for Marine Microbiology, Germany - Olavius geniculatus... ... | reverse complement strand
CAGAATTCCTGTGCCCGATGTGCATAACTTTGCATTTAATTACATTAAACAGCATCTGCCATTCTTCGGCCCATGATAAAAGTTTGTCGAGATCATTCTGAAGCCGAATTCTATCCGCATCATTATTAACTCCACTAAAAATTTTAGTATTGTCAGCAAATTTTAAAATTCAGTTTCTAATGCCATTGTCCAGATTGTTTTTATATATATATCAAAAAAATATAGGTCCAAGAACAGAGCCCTGTGGGACCCCACTGAGGACATCCAACCATGATGACTTAACACCATTAACACAAACCCTCTGTACTCTCTGCCGAAGCCATTCATTTACCCACCGAGAAATTTTACCGGTTATACCATGATTTTCTAACTTTAGCATTAGTCTTTTATGTGGCACCTTGTCGAAGGCCTTAACAAAATCAAGAAAAACCGCATCTACACTGTCTCCTTAATCAATGGATCCTGTGATTTTGTCCAAAAATGACAACAAATTCGTTAGGCAAAATCTTCCTTTTCGAAATTCATGTTGTGAATCACCAATCAGAAAATTATCCTCCAAGTATTTCACTATGGCATCACGTATTAATGATTCAAAGACCTTGCAGATCACACTCGTTAAGCTGACTGGTGTATAATTTTCGGCTTGACTTTTACTTTTCTTCTTCAAAATTGGATTAAAATTCAATTTTTTCCAATCCTCAGAAACTGAGCCTTCATCCATACTTTTACGGAACAACAGGAATAATGGATAGCTGATCTGGTCTTTAATCTGAAGTAATACTCGTGGTGACAAATTATCTGGACCAGCGGCCTTGTCTGTACGTAGAGCTGATAGCTTTTGTTTTACATCCTGCTCAGCAAAAATTACATCACGACATTTGACATCAGGCAAAAATAGATTATTTGTATTAGGAACGTTTGACAAGTCTTCAGAAGTGAACACTGATAAAAAGTACGAGTTAAACTCATTCACCATGTCAATAAGAGATTCAATGACTTGACCATCTTTTTTGGATAATGGTTCGGTCTGGACTTTACTTTTGGTTCTACTTCGTACGTATGCAAAGAATGACTTCCAATCACTTTTAATATTCAGAGCCAGTTTATTCTCAAAGTTGATGACTGATTTACGCAGTTCCTTTTGTGCTTCACTGTTTGCCGCTCTCACAGCCGGATGAAAAGTATCTTTGTATCGCCGGTACACTTTACGTTTCATTTTTACCAGTTTTACAGCTTTGTGCGATATCCAAACTGGTTTCTTAAACTTTTGTGGACAAGCTGAAACTTTTATGGGCACATACTAATTCACAAGATCCATAAAATGAAGTCTCAGGCCCAAGCAACGGCAAAGGTCAGTAGCGCTAATAGAAATACGGGAAAAAATGCAGCTATGTCATTTTCTGCTTTCAGAGCACAATCATTTCAACAGAGTGGCAGACCCCAGACAGGTGGTAATGGTGGGAGACCACAGTCTATCCCATCTTGCGGTAGCTGTGGTATCGTTGTGACCAAAGATACACAGGCTTTGCAGTGTGAGAGGTGTTTGTCAGCCGAAGCATGGAAGTGTGCTAAATGTCTCAACTTAACTACTGAGATGTATGAGTATCTTGTTGACTCCAACGTTGCACTGAGATGGTATTGTGAGAGCTGTGACAAATCGGTGATAAATGCAAGCGACGATTCGACAACCTGCCAGAACCAGAAATTGGATCACGTGATAAATGTTATTGAGAAGCTCATGTCACGCCATGAGAATATCGAAAAAGAAATGGCAACCAAATGCAATGTTAGTGACTTGGATCGTGTGGATTTGCAAGTCAAGGAACTGGAAGATAGACTCTCGAAGTATGACTCCGAGTTAGAACTTAGGCTTGCTTCGCTTGAAACTCAGCAGGCAAATAGAGCACCAGGTGCTAGTGGTTCTGAGCAGGTCCATCCTCACCACCCGAATCATTTTTCGAGAATTACTCGATGCGAGTACTCGTGTTTGGTCTGGTGACTAAAAATTGGTACAATCTTTCAGGATAAAAATATGACTTAAAATCCAAAAAAATTCTTCATGAACTAACGTTACAATAAAAGTATTACATTTTAATGTTTGATTCTAACATAGGCCATTAGCCTACGTACATTGTCACAATGACCGAGTTTTAGATTTTTTTTGCTTTTATCTTTTGCACCAGGTTGTTTTTTAAGTGAGTAAACTAATAACGCTTAACACCCAGTTACGTTTTTATATAAAAATGTATTTACAAAAAAAACAAAATAAGTATGTAACGCCCTCGATCGCACATCAAACAAAAAACCACACAACATGTTCAACACAACACTACTGCTGTCCGCAACGAGCACAGACAGACTGACAGTCCGACTGCCGAAACGTGGCCAGGCATCTGCAGTCACGTGGTCTGGCCGCCCAGCTGGCCATGCCCAATCGAGCGCGAAAGTCAACTCGTCGAACAAAATGTTTAAGCGTGACATATATGTTCCATTATAATGCGTGTCTGTTTTATTTTTGTGACTAGCTTGCTGTTTTCTGTGGCTAGATAAATAACAGTCATAATAATAATAATAAATAAAACTAAATAAACTAGAAATTTTGGGCAAAACCAAACGTAAGTCCGCCCGGCGCCCTAAGTCCGACTGAAGGAAAACTAGAGGGGGTAAAAATTTTTCCGGCATCAAAGTCACGTGGCACGAACTCAAATGCATTGGCATACGTCGAACGCGCATTGTCGACTTAGGGTAGGTCAACATAAGCGGCTATAACTTTGTTGGTAGTGGACGGAATTTCGCAATTTTTTGTTCAACGCCGAAAGAATCGTTCTCCTCAACGCCGTTTAGATGTTGTCGCTATCTTCATCGGTTTCAAAGATATTTGCGCTCAAACTCGAAAGTTGTCGTAAATCGCAACGATTTTTGCACGTTTATTGCCCTCCCAAATTTTAAATGGTTCGGTGCCCCCAAAAGTTGTACTAGCGTTAACACCCCCATTTATAGCCGCGTAAAGTGCCAAAGTTTCGTCGGGCTAAACCTCTTAACTCCGAAGTTATAATGGCTCCTTTATTGCATTTTAAGCTAATTTTTGACCCCTTTTGAAAAAAAATTGTAAGGGGGCCCCCTTCCCCGCTAAAAAATGCGCTAGTAAAACTTGGTCATTTTCTAGCGCGTGTAAAAATTTGGGGGCGCAGCACCCCCTAGGGGCCAAAATATGCTCTTCCGAAAATTGCGCTTTCGGGGGGGTACGATTTCACATCTAAATTTCCAAGATCACTGGACCAAACTTCACCGTACTTGTTTCGCCTAACGCAAAAGAAATCGCGATAGACGGAATGATTATCCGATTTTGAATATCTTCATCCGTTTTAAATATATTCGCTGCCGAACTTCGAAGTCGTCCGAAATTGGGTCAAATTTTGCATGTTTTTGGCTCCTGAAAATTTAGAAATTAAAGGTGGGTGAAATTTTCCCGGCATCAAAGTCACGTGGCCCGAACTCAAATGAATTGGTGTACGCCGAACGCGCAGTGTCGACTTAAGGTAGGTCAACATAAGCGCTTAAAACTTTGTTTTTTAGTGGACCAAATTTCACAAAATTTTTTTTGTTTAACGCCCAAAAGATTGTTTTCGTTAACGCCGTTTATATTTTGTCGCTATCTACATCCGTTTCAGAGATATTAACGGTCAAACTCAAAAGATGTCGTAAAACGTACTAAATTTTAGACGTTTTTTGCCCTCCCAAAGTTTAAGGGGAGCGGTGCCCTTAAATTTCGTACTTGCGTTAACATTCCAACTTAGAGCCGCGTCAAGTGCCAAAGTTTCGTCGGGCTACATCCTCTAACTCCGAAGTTATGAGCGCTTCTTTATTTCATTTTAAGCCAATTTTTGACTCCTCTTAAAAAAAGTTGTAAGGTGGGCTCCCACCTCCAATAAGAAGTGCGCTAGTAAGAGTTGGTCATTCTCTAACGCGTGTAAAAATTTGGGAACGCAGCACCCCCTAGAGGCCGAAATATGGTCTTCCGAAAAATGCATTTCGTGTAGGTACGATTCAACATCTAAATCTCCAAGGTCACTGGACCAAACTTTGCCGTACTTGTGTTGCCTAACGCAGGAGAAATCGCGATAGACGGAATGACTATCCGATATTAAATGTCTTTATTCGTTTTGGAGATATTCGACGCCGAACTTTAAAGTCGTCCGAAATCGAGTCAAATTTTGCATGTTTTTCGCCCCTGAATTTTTTTTGGGGTGTGCCCGTCAAAATTTTAAACCGGCATTATAAAACCGGACTTAGTGCTCATCATAGTGCAAAATTAAACGCCGGTCGGCCCACGCATCTCGAAGATCTCGCGTTGAAAAAATGTTGTTTATGTTTCTTGTGGCAAAACATAAACAACACTAGAAATTTGGGGCAAAGCTTAACGTCAGTCCGCCCGGCGCCCTAAGTCTGATTGGGGGAAGTATGGGGAAGTAAAATTTTTTCGGCATCAAAGTCACGTGGCCCGAACTCAAATGCATTGGCATACGCCGAACGCGCATTGTCGACTTAGGGTTGGTCAACATGAGCGCTTATAACTTTGTTTGTAGTGCACCGAATTTTAAAGAGTTTTTTTTTGTTTAACGCGTAAAAGATTGGCCTTGTCAACGCCGTTTAAATTTTGTCACCATCTATATTGATTTTAGAGATATTTTTGCTCAAACTCCATAGTTGTCGTAAATCGCGTTAATTTTTGCACGTTTTTTGCCCTACCAAATTTTAAGGAAGCGATGCCCCAAAAATTTGTATTTGCGTTAACATTCCGACCTAGAAGCGCGTCAATTGCTAAAGTTTCGTCAGGATACACCCTTTCACTCCGAAGTTATAAGGGCTCATTTATTGCATTTTGAGCCATTATTTGACTCAATTTGAAAAAAGTTGTAAAAAAGGCCGCCGTCCCCGGTAAGGGTGCGCTAGTTAGACTTGGTCATTCTCTAGCGCGTGTAAAAATTTGGAAGCGCAGCATTTCTTAAAAGCCGAAATATGGTTTTTCCAAAAATGCGACTTAAGGTAGGTCAAAATGAGCGCTTATAACTTTGTTCGTAGTAGATCGAATTTTACAAAATTTCTTTGTTCAACGCCCAAAGAAACCTTCTCGTAAACGCCGTTTAGATTCTGTCGCTATCTTCATTAATTTCAAAGATATTCGCGGTCAAACTCGAAAGTTGTCGTAAAACGTACTAAATTTTGGACGTTTTTTGCCCTCCCAAATTTTAAGGGGGGCGGTGCCCCGAAATTATGTACTTGCGTTAATACCACAATCTAGAGCCGCTTCACGTGCCAACTCTAAAATTATAAGCGCTTCTTTATTGCATTTTAAGCCAATTTTTGACTATTCTTTAAAAAAGTGGTAAGGGGTCCCCCGTCCCCGGTGGGGGTGAGCTAGTAAACTTAGTGATTCTCTAGTTGGTGTAAAAATTTGAGGGTGCAGCACCCCCTAGTCACCGAAATATGGTCTTCCGAAATATGCGATTTTGGTGGATACAATTAAGAATCCTTATCTCTAAGGTTACTGGACCAAACTTCACCGGACTTGTTCCTAACGCAGAAGGATTCGCGATAAACGAAATGACTATTTGATTTTGAATATCTTTATCCGTTTCGGAGATATTCGCCGCCGAACTTCGAATTCGTCCGAAATCGGGCCAAATTTTGCATGTTTTTAGCCCATCAAATTTTTTGGGAGTGCGTTTTCTAAAATTTTGGACCGGCTTTATAAAATCGGGCCTAGTACTCACCATCGTGCAAAATTTCACGCCTGTCGACCCACGCATCTAGGAGATCTCGCGTTGAAAAAAAAATCTGAGCTAAAACATAAGTTCTTCCGAAAACTATCGTTTTCGGGCAAACTAATTAAAAATTTGGGGCAAAGCCCAACGTGAGTCCGCCCGGCGCCCTAAGTCCGATTGGGGAAAATTAAAGAAAGGGGTAAAATTTTCCGGGCATCAAAGCCGCGTCAAGTGCCAAAGTTTCGTCTGGCTACACCCCCTAACTCCGAAGTTATAAGCGCTCATTTATTGCATTTTAAGCCAATTTTTGACCACCTTTTAAAAAAAGTTGTAAAAAAAGCCCCGTTTTCGATGGGGGTGCGCAAATAAAACTTGGTAATTTTCTAGCGCGTTAAAAATTTGGGGGCGCAGCACCCTTTAAAAGCCGAAATATGATCTTCCGAAAAATGCGATTTAAGGCAGGTCAACATAAGCGCCTATAACTTTGTTCGTAGTTTACGGAAGTTCACAATTTTTTTTCAACGCCGAAAGAACAGTACTTGTCAACGCCGTTTAGATTGTGTAGCTATCTTTATCGGTTTTAGAGATATTCGCGGTCAAACTCAAAAGTTGTCATAAAACGTAGTAAATTTTGGAAGTTTTTTGTTCTCCAAAATTATAAGCGCTCATTTTTTTGCATGTTAAGCCAATTTTTGACCCCCTTTTAAAAAATTCTAAGGGGAGCCGCCGTTTCCGGTGGAGGGTGCTCTAGTAAGACTTGGTGATTCTCTAGCACGTTAAAAATTTGGGAGCGCAGCACCCCCTAGGAGCCGAAATATGTTCTTTTGAATAATGCGCTTTCGGTGGGTACAAAGTCACATCTAGATCTGCAAGGTTACTGGACCGATCTTTACCGGATTTGTTTCGCCTAACGCGGGAGGAATCGCTGTCAAAAGAGTAACTCACCGATTTTGAACATCTTTATCCGTTCCAGAAATATTCGCCGCCAAACTTCGAGGTCGACTGAAATCTTGCCAAATTTTGCAAGTTTATGGCAGCTAAAAATTTTTTGAAAAGGCTCCCTTAAAATGTTACACCGTGATTATAAAACAGAAGGCAGCGCCGAGCATCGTGCAAAATTTCGCGCCGATCGACCGACGGAGCTCGGAGATTACGCGAGGAAAATAAAAGAAAAAACCACAGCAAAACAAAAGTTTTTCCGAAAACTATCGTTTTCGGGCGGAGTAACTAGAAATTTGGGGCAAAGCCTAACGTGAGTCTGCCCGGCGACCTATGCTTGATTGAAGAAAATTAGAAGGGGGTAAAATTTCCCCGGCATCAAAGTCACGTGGCCCGAACTCAAATGCATTTGTATACGCCGTAGGTGCATTGTCGACTTAAGGTAGGTCAACATGAGTGCTTATAACTTTGTTCGTAGTGAACCGAATTTTACAGGTTGTTTTTTGTTTAACGCCCAAAAGATTGCTCTCGTCAATGCCGTTTACATGTTGTCGCTATTTTTATGGATTTCAGAGATATTTGCGCTTAAATTCAAAAGTTGTCGTTAATCGCACCGATTTTTGCACGTTTTTTGCCCTCCCAAATTTTAAGATGAACGGTGCCCCCAAAAGTTGTACTTGCGTTGTACTTCCGTGTAAAAAATTGGGGGCGCAGCACTCACTAGTTGCCCAAAATATGGCTTTCCAAAAAATTTGATTTTGGTGGGTTAACATTAGCCGCGTAATCTCTGATGTTAGTGGACTGGAGTTTACACATTTTTATTATTCAACGCGGAATTAACTGCGTTTGATAACGCCGTTTACCGCTTGTCGATATTCCTATGCAGTTTAGAAATATTTGCGCTCAAAGTTGAAAGTTGTCGTTAAACGTACTAAATTTTGCGCGTTTTTTGCAATCCCAAATTTTAAGGGGGTGATGCCCCCTAAAAGTTGTACCCGCGTTATCACCCCCATCTAGCAGCACCTTACGTGGCAAAGTCTCATAAAGCTACTCAATTTGGCTCCAGAGATCCTTCGTCTAATACGCTACATTTTAAGGCAATTTTTGACTCCCTTTTGAAAAAAGTTGTAAAAAAGCCGCCGTCCCCGGTAAGAAATGCGCTAGTAAGACTTGGTCATTCTCTAGCGCGTGTAAAAATTTGGAAGCGCAGCACCCCGTAGCTGCCAAATACAGTCTTCCAAAAAATGCGCTTTAGGAAGGTACGATTTCACATCTAAATCTCGAAGGTCACTGGACCAAACTTTACCGGACTTGTTTCGTCTAACGCAGAAGGAATCGCGATAAACGGAATGACTATCCGATTTTGAATATTTTCATCCTTTTCGAAGATATTTGCCGCCGAACTGCAAAGTCGTCCGAAATCAAGCTAAATTTTGCATGTTTTTAACCCTTAAATTTTTTTGAAGATGTGCCCACGTAAATTTTGGACCTTCATTACAAAATAGGGCCTAGTGCTGACCATTATGCAAAATTTCACGTTAGTCGGCTGACGCATCTCGGAGATCTCGCGTTGAACAAAAAACCTGTAGCAAAACATCAACAATCTAGAAATTAGAGGCCAAGCTCAACGTAAGTCTGCCCGGCGCCCTAAGTTTAATTGGGGAAAATTTAAGGGCAGGTAAAATTTCCCCGGCATCAAATTCACGTGGCCCGAACTCAAATGCAAAATGCGCCGAACGCGCATTGTCGACTTAGGGAAGGTCAACATAAGCGTTTATAACTTTTTTCATAATGGACCGAATTTCAAAAGTTTTTTTAGTTCAACGCCCAAAAAATCGCATTCGTCAACGCCGTTTACATGTTGTCGCAATCTTTATTGGTTCTAGAGATATTTGCGTTCAAACACAAAAGTTGTAAATCGCACCGATTTTTGCACGTTTTTTGCTCTCTTAAATTTTAAGGAAAGCGGTGCCTCCAAATGTTGCACTTGCGTTAACATCCCCACCTAGAGACACGTCAAGTGCCAAAGTTTCGTCGGGCTACATTTTTTAATTTTGAAGTTATAATTGCTTATTTATTGCATTTTAAGCCAATTTCTGACCCTCTTTAAAAAAAATTGTAAGGATAGCCGCCGTCCCCGATGAAAAATGTTCTAGTAAAACTTGGTCATTCTCTAACGCGTGCAAAAATTTGGGGGCGCAGCACCTCCTACGGGCCGAAATATGGTTTTCCAAGTAATGCGACTTAGGGTAGGTCAAAATGAGCCATTATAACTTGGTTCGTAAAGAACTGAAGTTTACACAATTTTTTTGTTCAACGCGGAATTAATCGTGTTTGATAAAGCCGTTTACCGATTGTCAATGTCTCTATCCAGTTTAGAGATATTTGCGGTTAAACTCGAAAGTTGTCGTAAAACGTACTAATATTTGGACGTTTTTTGCCCTCCCAAATTTTAAGGGAAAGGGGTGGGGGCGGTGCCCCCAAAAGTTGTACTTGCGTTAACACCCCGAGCTAGAGACACGTCAAGTATTAAAGTTTCGTAGGGCTACATACCCTAACTATAAAGTTATATTGGCTCATTTATTCCATATTAAGCCAATTTTTGACCCCATTTGAAAAAAGTTGTAAGAGGGTTGCCGTTCTTGGTGGTGGATGCGCTAGTAAGAGTTGGTGATTCTCTAGCGCGTATAAAAGTTTAGTGGCGCAGCACCCCCTAGGGGATGAAATATGTTCTTCCAAAAAATGCGCTTTAGGTGGGTACGATTTCATATCAAGATCTCCAAGGTCAATGGTCCAAACTTTACCGTATTTGTATTGCCTAACGCAGGAGGAATCGCGGTAAACGGAATAAAAATCCGATTTTGAATATCTTTATCCATTTCGGAGATATTAGCCGCCGAACTTCAAAGTCGTCCGAAATCAAGCTAAATTTTGCATGTTTTTGGACCTTGGAAATTTTTTGGGGTGCGCCCCCCAAAATTTTAAACCGGCTTTATAAAATCGGGGATAGTACTGATTATCGTGCAAAATTTCACGCCTGTCGACCCACGCATCTAAGCTAAAACATAAGTCCTTCCGAAAACTATCGTTTTCGGGCGGACTAACTAGAAATTTGTGGCAAAGCCCAACGAGAGTCCGCCCGGCGCCTTAGGTCCGATTGGGGAAAATTAAAGGGGAAGGAATTTTTTTTATTAAAATCACGTTGCCCGAACTTAAATGCATTGGCATACGCCGAACGCGCATTGTCGACTTGAAGTAGGTCAACATGAGCGCCTTTAACTTTGTTCGCGGTGGACCGAATTTCACAAGACTCTTTTTGTTTAACGCGGAAAAAATGGCTGTAGTCAACGCCGTTTAGATTTTGTCGCTATCTTTATCGTTTCCAGAGATATTTGCGCTGAAAGTCAAAAGTTGTCGTAAAACGTACTAAATTTTAAACGTTTTTGTTTTCCCAAATTTTAAGGCGGGCGTTGCCTCCAAAAGTTGTACGTGCGTTATTACTCCAACCTAGAGCCGCGTCAAGTGCCAAAGTTATAAGCGCTCTTTTATTGCATTTTAAGCCAATTTTTGACCCCCCTTTTCTTTAAAAAATGTTGTAAGGGGGAGCCCCGTTTCCGATGGGGAGTGCGCAAGTAAGAATTGGTGATTCTGTAGCGCGCGTAAAAATTTGGGAACGCAGCACACCCTAGGGGCCGAAATATGGTCTTCCGAAAAATGCGATTTAAGCCAGGTCAACATGAGCGCCTATAACTTTGTTCGTAGTAAACGGAATTTAACAAAATTTTTTTTTTCAACACCGAAAGGATAGTACTTGTCAACAGTGTTTAGATTGTGTCGCTATCTTCATCGGTTTCTGACATATTCGTGGTCAAACTTAAAAGTTGTCATAAAACGTACTAAATTTTGGAAGTTTTTTTGTTGTTTAAAATTTTAAGGGGGCTGTGCCCTTAAATTTCGTACCTGCGTTAACACCCCAACCTAGGGCCGCGCCAAGTGCCAAAGTTTCATCGGGCTACACACTCTAACTCCAAAGTTATAAGCGCTCATTTTTTGCATTTTAAGCCAATTTTATATCCCCCCTTTGAAAAAAATTGTAAGGGGAGCCGCCGTTTCCGGTGGAGGGTGCTCTAGTAAGATTTGGTGATTCTCTAGCACGTTAAAAATTTGAGAGCGCAGCTCCCCCTAAGGGCCGAAATATGTTTTTTCCGAATAATGCGCTCTCGGTGGCTACAAACTCACATCTAGATCTCCAAGGTTACTAAACCGATCTTTACCGTACTTGTCTCGCCTAAAGCGGAAGGAATCGATGTCGAAAGAGTAACTCACCGATTTTGAATATCTTCATTCGATCCGGAGATATTCGCCGCCAAACTTCGAGGTCGACTGAAATCGCGCCAATTTTTTCATGTTTTTGGCAACTAAAATTTTTTTGGAAAGACTCCTTCAAAATTTTGGACCGGGATTATAAAATAGAACGCAGCGCCGAGCATCGTGCAAAATTTCACGCCGATCGACCGACGAAGTTCGGAGATTACGCGAGGAAAATAAAAAAACCACAGAAAAAACAAAAGTCTTTCCGAAAACTATCGTTTTCGGGCGGACTAATCAGAAATTTTTTGGCAAAGCCTAACGTGAGTCCGCCCGGCGCTTTATGTTTGATTGAAAAAAATTTGGGTGGGGGGGTAAAATTTCCCCGGCATCAAAGTCACGTGGCCCGAACTCAAATGCATTTGTATACGCCGTAGGCGCATTGTCGACGTAAGATAGGTCAACATGAGCGCTTATAACTTTGTTCATAGTGGACCGAATTTTACAGATTGTATTTTGTTTAACGCCCAAAAGATTGCTCTCGTCAATGCCGTTTACGTGTTGTCGCTATTTTTATGGATTTTAGAGATATTTGCGCTCAAACTCAAAAGTTGTCGTAAATCGCACCGATTTTTCCAAGTTTTTTGCTCACCCAAATTTTAAGAGGGGCGGTGCCTCTAAAAGTGGTACTTGCGTCAACACCCCCACCTAAAGGCACGTGAAGTGCCAAAGTTTCGTCAGGCTACACCTTTTAACTTTAAAGAAAATATAATGGCTCATTTATTTCATTTTATGCCAATTTGTGACCCTCTTTAAAAAAAGTTGTAAGGAAAGCCGCCGATTTCATACTATCGTTTTCGGGCGGACTAACTAGAAATTTGTGGCAAAGCCCAACGAGAGTCCGCCCGGCGCCTTAAGTCCGATTGGGGGAAATTAGAGAGGTGGGAATTTTCTTTTTTATCAAAGTCACGTGGTTTGAACTTAAATGCATTGGCATACGACGAACGCGCATTGTCGACTTATTGTAGGTCAACATGAGCGCTTTTAACTTTGTTCGCGGTGGACCGAATTTAACAAGACTTTTTTTGTTCAATGCGGAAAGGATCGCTCTAGTGAACGCCGTTTAGATTTTGTCGCTATCTTTATCGGTTCCAGAAATATTTGCGCTGAAATCAGAAGTTGTCGTAAAACGTACTGAATTTTGGACGTTTTTGCCTTCCCAAATTTTAAGGCGGGCGTTGCCTCCAAAAGTTGTACGTGCCTTATCACTCCGACCTAAAGCCGCGTCAAGTGCCAAAGTTATAAGTGCTCCTATGATTCTCTAGCGCGTGTAAAAATTTGGTAACGCAGCACACTCTAGGGGCCGAAATATGGTCTTCCGAAAAATGCGATTTAAGCCAGGTCAACATGAGCGCCTATAACTTTGTTCGTAGTAAACGGAATTTCACAAAAATTTTTTCAACGCCGAAAGAATAGTACTTGTCAACAGTGTTTAGATTGTGTCGCTATCTTCATCGGTTTCAGAGATATTTGCGGTCAAACTTGAAAGTTGTCATAAAAGTACTAAATTTTGGGAAATTTTTGTTCTCCAAAATTTTAAGGGAACGGTGCTCCCAAATTTCGTGCCTGCGTTAACACTCCAACCTAGGGCCGCGTCAAGTGCCGAAGTTTCATCGGGCTACACACTCTAACTCCAAAGTTATAAGCGCTCATTTTTTGCATTTTAAGCCAATTTTTGACCCCCCTTTTTTGAAAAAAATTGTAAGGGGAGACGCCGTTTCCGGTGGAGGGTGCTCTAGTAAGACTTGGTGATTCTCTATGGGCCGAAATATGTTTTTCCAAATAATGCGCTTTCGGTGGGTACAAACTCACATCTATATCTCCAAGGTTACTAAACCGATCTTTAACGTACTTGTTTCGCCTAACGCGGGAGGAATCGATGTCGAACGAGTGACTCACCGACTTTGAATATCTTCATTCGATCCGGAGATATTCGCCGCCAAACTTCGAGGTCGACCGAAATGGCGCCAAATTTTTTCAAGTTTTTGGCAACTAAAAATTTTTTGGGGAGGCTCCCACAAAATTTTGGACAGGGATTATAAAATAGAACGCAGCGCCGAGCATCTCGCAAAATTTAGCGCGGATCGGAGATTACGCGAAGAAAAAAGAAGAAAAAAACACAGCAAAACAGAAATCCTTCCGAAAACTATTCTTTTCGGGCGGACTTACTAGAAATTTGGGGCAAAGCCCAACGTGAGTCCGCCCGGCGCAATAAGTCCAATTGGGGGAAATTATCGGAGATAAAAATTTCTCCGGCATCAAATTCACGTGGCCTGAAATCATACGCCGAACGCGCATTGTCGACTTAGGGTAGGTTAACATAAGCGCTTGTAACTTTGTTCGTAGTAAACCGAATTTTACAAATTTTTTTTGTTCAACGCCCAAGAGATCGTTGTCGTCAAAGCCGTTTACATATTGTCGCTATTTTTATCGTAAATCCCACCGATTTTTGCTCGTTTGTTGCCTTCCCAAATTTTAACGAAGGGCAGTGCCCGCAAAAGTTGTACATGCGTTAACACCCCCACCTAAAAGCACGTCAAGTGCCAAAGTTTCGTCGGGCTACACTTTCTAACTTAGAAGTTATAATGGCTCATTTATTCCATTTTAAGATAATGTTTGACCCCCCTTTGAAAAAAGTTGTAAGGGGGCCCCCGTCCCAGGTGGGTGCTGCGCTAGTAAGATTTGGTCATTCTCTAGCGCGTGTAAAAATTTGGGGCGCAACACATTTTAAAGGCCGAAATATGGTATTCCAGATAATGCGACTTAAGGTAGATCAAAATGAGCCATTACAACTTGGTTTATAGAAGACCAAAGTTAGCACTATTTTTGTTCAACGCGGAATTAAACGTTTTTGATAACGCCGTTTACTGCTTGTTTATAACTTAATTTACTTTGAAAATATTTGCGCTGAAACTCCAAAGTTTTCGTAAAACGTACTAAATTTTGGACGTTTTTTGCCCTTTCAAATTTTAAGGGGGGCGGTGCCCCCAAACTTTGTACTTGCGTTAACACCGCCACTAAGAGACACGTCAATTGCCAAAGTTTCGTCGGGCTACACTTTTTAACTCTGAAGTTATAATGGCTCATTTATTGCATTTTAAGCCCATTTTTGACCCTCTTTAAAAAAAATTGTAAGGATAGCCGCCGTCCCCGATGAAAAATGTTCTAGTAAAACTTGGTCATTCTCTAACGCGTGCAAAAATTTGGGGGCGCAGCACCTCCTACGG
>Ga0209367_1008202_pt1 | contig 14299 bp, 9 predicted proteins | sample WorMetLIZISLAND2_FD_187412 | JGI IMG/M metagenome (GOLD analysis project Ga0209367, IMG submission 187412) | Marine gutless worms symbiont microbial communities from Max Planck institute for Marine Microbiology, Germany - Olavius geniculatus... ... | reverse complement strand
GTTGAGTACAATGCGTGTTATATGCTACATTTTGTAACTGCAATTATATTACGCCATACAAAGAATATTTATGAAATATGCAAACCACATCGCCTGAAAGCAAATTCTCTAACAAATACAGTGATGTAATTTTCATTCAAATCGATCAACATTTGAAAAAGTTATTGCAAAAATACAAAGGGGTCCCGATTTTATGAATCACTGTGTATAATTATTTCGGCGTTCATTGTTTGATCTGCTCGTTTGTCTGTCTTATATTCTTTTTTAATATAAACATTATTGCCTTAATTAAACAACTAATTGATTGATTGACATCGCGCAGAAATAAAAGAACATCTGGAGTATAACTAAGACTGCAAGGACTAGGCTACCGTTGCGAGCGGCCTAATAACATCAATAGACTAATTCCTTGACAACGCTACTGCTATGGCCGAAAGCTGCATGGCACACAACAGCAGACAAAAGGCTGAAAGAGGTTTTACAGGCAGCTATTGCTTTATTTATCGTTGATGTCAATTTAAATAAACAAATAAGATTGCATCGAGCAGCCGGAAACTAATTATGACCTCATACAAGTGACAGAGCTATATGCCGTCGTACCGACTGAAATGTGTCGTGATCGAGGTTCTGGCGTTATTGCATGTAAGCTCAATTATCTATCTAGTTTCTTACTACAACTTCTCGACGACCTATGTTTCATCTAGCAATCGGATACTGGACAGCGAAAGTGCTAGCGTAGGTGCATGGAGAGAGTCAGCTGCGGCAGTCATCACGGTCCACGTAGACGCCAACTTCACCGATCGCGTCGCTCGTTTCAACGTCCAACTGCAACATCTGCGTCACCTGCTGCTACTTAATTCACGTGGAATCAACGTCTGCAACGTACCGAATCTGGGCGACGAATATTATAAAGCAACTTCTCTGCAAGTGGTAACGGGCGTCGAGGAAAGCTACATCGACAAGCTGAGTGACAATCCAGACATCATCACGGTGGTTCTGCCGTGGCTCGGTGGTTCTCGATCCAACTGGAGCTCGCTGACCGACTTCTCCAACGTGCTCTACCAGCGCTACTTCGAGTGGACGGCAGACGATGTTCTGTGTACGTGGATTGAGACGCCAGGGGTCATCAAGATGCGCTATGACACTGTCTACCGGCGAACGTGCAACAGGAACATCAACGATACCGCAACAGCACAGTCACTGCGACCGCTCTACCTCAACGCCAAGCCAATCAACCGCAATTACTACTGGCCGAACAACGGCAACTCGTACCCAGATCGTTTTTACACGTCGACGCCTCGATATGTTTTCTACGTGCATGTTCATCGAAACGCGATCGTTACTCTGCTTGGTGATGTTTTCACTGCAAACACCAAGCTGGTTCTCTATACGTGTAGTCAGGACATCTCGCCAACCATACCGCTGCGTAGTAAACTGTCGCAGATTCCTTGCTATGACAAGATATACGTGATAACTCAGCCCTGGGGCGAGGCGGTTTTTCACAGAATGGTTGAGGTCGTTCCGCGTTTAGTTCTTTGCTTACAGTTTCTTAATATGCATCCAGATATTCGCATTTTGGTGCCCCGAGTTGGAGGCTGTATAGCGGAACTGCTAGAAATTATCGGTTTAGACAAATCACGCTTAGTGACTGAAGTTGCTCACGCTAAGATTGTTTATCAGCCAAAAGCAACCGGATGCGGATATGCTAACGCACAGGAAAGTCAAATGTTGTCTCAGCTTTACCGCGACCACATCAAACGAAACTTTCCCGCTCAGCCGCGAAACCGACTTATATTAATTCGTCGGTCGGAATCAAGAAGATTCAGTGAGCAAAAAGGAATCGAGGAAGTGTTGGAGCGTGCGGCTGGAGACTATGGGCTGACATACACTCTGTTCATTGACAACCCGACGCCGTCACTCAATGACACGATGATGATGTTTCATTCAGCCGTCGTCATAGTCGCTCCTCACGGAGCTGGGCTGTCCAACATGTACTTCTCTCAGCCTGGGACTTATGTCGTGGAAGGTGTGTGCAATCTCCCGCATGTTAATTTGTGCTTTCAGCGGCTGGCGCACGTCCTTGGACATCACTGGCATGGTGTGACGTCACGCGGTGGTTGTGAAACAGTCGTTGATGTTTCAGCAGCAAGCGTCGATGATGCCGTGCGCAGATATCTGCGTCTATGGAAGCACGAACGCTCCAACTGATGTCTGTAAGCAGTGCTATGTAAAACTGTTATAGCTACATTGTAACTGATAACTGCTGGAATTAGTTGAAATGTTTAAATGCTTTCTATCAGGCTCGTACAGCGGTAGGCCTACACAACACCGCCTACTTGTCGCCGAAAAAGTTGTAGGCGTTGTATTGTTCAAACGGGTGAGCAAAACATGTAACGCGACCACGTACAAACATTTTTATGCGACAAATTTAGCATTCAAATTTTGTAATGATAGAGCGATAAAGATAATTCTACAGTGTGAGTCAAAAAAATTCATTTCCATCCTGGCGTGTTCTGACATTTATTTGTTATAAACGAAAAAGTTTTAAGCAATACATTACATGCGTAGTCTGCATTAAAATTTACTTTAAACTGTAACTGCTCCCTCGCAACGGACCTTGCTGTCTATGCGATATCTTCTTCAATAACTTTGACAAAGTTATGCCATGTTTAGAGTGATCTTTTAGAGAATTTCTACATTTCACTTAAAGACGCACTGTACTGACTTTATCGTCAAGGATAAATAGCCGTCAAATTCGCCAGCCTCCAGTCGAGATGACTGTTGTATTTCGAGTGCAATGCTGCAGACATTTTTCGAACGTAATTAAAGCGGAAGATAATTCCGGTACTTAAAAAGTGTGCTGCAGCAGATATGGGATGACTTGTCGCATACTTTCTCAATATCGTCTTAATGCGTGCGCTTTGGCCCTCAGTAAACATTTTGAACATCAGATACAAACTTTTTAAGAAAATATTTTATGGAATATTTTTTAGCTGTTTTTAAAATTGCAATTTTTTGGCAAGTATTTCAGTAGGCCTACCGGTAATACAATAGTTGGCGCTCTGTAGAAACTGTACTAGTTAATGAAGTTGATTTGGTCATACGAAGTTGCCTGTTCATTATTGCATATTTGCTGTTTTATGTATACAGAGTTTAATATTTCGCTTCTTGTTATTGCGAAACGTTTTGGCTACACTTTAATGTTTATCAGCTTAAGCGGAAAAATTGAATGTATAACAAAATTGCAAAAAATTGTACGAAAGTTGGTAAAAACTGTAGCTGTATTATAGCACGGCAAAAATGTAGTCCTACTGCAACGTTCTGAGAACTACGTTGCATCACAATAATGTGTTTTTATTTTTGATTCTGGTTAATTATATTATTTTAAAAAAAACAGAATAATGATAAATAATTAAATTAATTTAAAAATATGCCTACGAATAAAGGAAAAAAGAACCACTTAGTTTTTTTAACTGTAATGACTAATAAGAAGCAGACAACGATTGCAGCCATTCATTAAATTATTAATAGCAATTAGGCCTAATCCAATTAAGCTTTAACGGTTATTTTATTGTTTAACGGTATGCCAATTAAAACCTCCAATTTGTTATTTTTATCAGTTTTGCTCATTCATATTTAATAGCTTGTAAAAATACGCCCACTCATATTAGGGCGTATAACCTTTACCCCTGTCCGCCACATTTTAGCAGTAAAATATTCATACAAGATCTACAGTTGCACGAAACAATTAGCTATCCAAACTTCGAAATGTTTGCATTTTGTGCAGCAAATGTATAGGCTAAGCCTAATTTATCTTTTTTTCTGCAAATGAAATAAACGGAATAAAGAGATAGACAGGATATGTAGGTTTTACGTTGAACAAAAGACCCTAAAACACACTGCGTGACACATTGTTGAAGTTAATTGCAGCATGTAATATTAGCAATAATTAAACTAATTTATTTTAAACTCAGATATCAACAAGATATAACAGCATTATAATGCTACTACTCAGGGGCCTGTGAGTAAAAACCGATATATTTTAACAACCGTCATCAGTGAACTACAGATTGCAAACGATTTAATATAAACTGCATATCTCCATCTTCATTTATTTATTCATAAAAAAAACAAATATACGTTTTTCGTCCGAATGGCTAATTATATATCTATTACGACAACGTCAACGTCTTCGTTTGCCCGCTATACTTCACAATCTATTTTAATAATAGCGAAGCCAGAAAAACAACTCGCTTTAACAAATAACTGCGTATCATTAGAAGTTTGTTTAAAGACATTTTATTAGTCAATCTGCTGTTTTTCCTACAATGTTAGCGTCATTATAGCCATTGTTAACATTGTTAAGTTGATAACTCAAGGTCATTACGTTGTCAGTAGTTGCGATCTGCCAACTAACTGCACGTCAGACGAAATATATGATTACAGGCGATATGACGTGACATGTACGCTGTTTGCCCGAAGCGTATTTAACTAATATCCGACCAGCTGGGTCTGCGCCATACAGAACCAAACACGGTGGTCTATTCGCAGGACGAGCCGGGCAGGTAAGCTGCGGCCAGTGCGAAGTTGTACGGTAGCGTGAGTGCGGTGAACTCTCCAGACGACGGCGCGTTGCGAACGTACGTCTGACGTGAGAACAGGTCGGCGTCAAACAGCGCGGCGATTGGAGTCGAACCTTCGAACGTCGTGAACCCGACACGATATGACGCCAGCAGCTCCACGCAGCCGCCGGATACCGCGATCTGACCAAACGCCAGCATACAGCGTTGCCAGATTGCGCAAAAAGCGCCATTTGAGCATTTGGCATATTTTGGCATACTTTCTCGACTTTGAAATCCCTGGCAATATTGCATTTCTTTTGCACGTACTGAAAGATTTAAGAAATTGTTTATTGTATATGCGCTGCGCACTTTTCCTATGGACATTACTGGTGATTCTGATGACGATTTTATTGACTTTTGGATTTACTTGACGTTTGTGTACTGTGTTTTATTGTCAACTTTTATGTACTACTGTTTATATATCCAGCATCTGCTGCCAAACATAATAAACAAATCAATCAAGCATCTGTTGACGCTTTAAAATGAAATTTGGCTTAAGCGCCTTGTTTGCTACATTTTGGGCAACTTTTTGATCACCGGCTTTCATTCGGTTACGTGTAGAAGACAAAAATTGAGGCTACATTCCGCCAGCATTGGGCGACACGATTACCACAAAATCTGGCAACCTTGACAGCGTACAGTATGCAAGGCAATAACAATGAGCTCTTCATTTATGTTAGTGCCGCCCAGTACTCTGGAAACGGTATGCTGTGTGTGCCGGCAGTTCACGATGCCACAGTGGCAGTACGCTTTGCATTTGCGGAGTTCAAAACGTTACAAAAAGAACGAATTGCAACGCACCGGAAAGTTGCGTTTCTTAAGGCCAAAATGCATCAAATCTCTTTTCTGCCGGGTCTACAGCCAGAACCCCGCTGAGTCAGCTTATACGCTTACGACGCTCCCAGACCCGTAGTGGACTGCGAAGGGCGATACCCTTTCCACTTTCTTCTGCTTAGAGACAACTTTTCAGTTGACAGGCCCGCCTATCACCACTTTCGTCATCCGACAACAATGAAACTTACATTTTTTCATGCGATGTACAGCCTGTTATCAAGTCCCGAAAGAATTAGAGACAATAAAGACTGCGAAGGCGCAAAAAAACAAACTTAAGGCCGATGGCCACGAACGGGGATGAGGTGGGATTTTATGAAACTCTTTTCGCCACATACGAGGAGCGCTGTCAAAAATTAAGGCGCGACGTAAGCCGGCTTTTACGCGACACACGCTTTGTTTTTTTTTGATGGTTCGGACGTCCGCTGACGTTGACCTGTAATGCTTTGAACCGAAAATTACTCGTAGTAAACCAGTTATTTTGCGTTCGTGTTAGCTTTGGTTTTCTGTGACTATTATGTATGCTTTCGAGTTGGAAATCGGTAGGCAACGCGACGGACTTACGGTTTCAATCTGGTTGACAGCTCGAGGATAGATCTTCTGGTTGTAGGCGAGTACGAACTGGGTGGTGCTGGATGAGTTGTCGGCGGGGCGCCAGAGCTGGATGTAGACGGGCGTCGTGCTGACGAAGAATGCGGCGAAGTGGAGCAGTTTTCCACCTGGTCCAACCACCTCATCCGGTAGCACGACCACCGACCACATCGACAGATCGACCGTCACGTCATGACTGCTGCCTGGTACCACTCGCCCGCCCACCATCACTGCATCGTACATACGGGCCACACACCGACACGCCGGCGAACTTAATCTCGTTTAATTTGTAATCATTTATTCATTTAAAATTCGCTCACAATATGCTGTGACACAATATTATAACTCGGTTATTATCGAGCAGAACAGAAATCTCTGGTGGCACTGTGTGCCTCGAATTTGGGCTGATTTCTGCTTGTTTTGCGCTTTTTACGCGCGTAGCAGCTACTGCTTTCAGCGCGTCTTAGCCATCACAATTCTGTCCGTCTGTCCGTCCGCCTGCCTGTCTGTCTGTCACACGGGTGGATCAGTCAAAAACGGTGCAAGCTAGGATCACCAAATCTTCACCGTCGGCTGCCTGGAAGACTCTAGTTAAAGTTTTTCCATAAATTCGAAGGGGGTCACCCCGAACGAGGGCGCTAAATGAGAGGGGGTGGGCAAAATTTGCGATTTTTTGGCCAATAAGTCGCTGTATCTCAGTAACGGTGTGAGATAGGGCCTAGGTTACTATTAATCACTAATAGGAAGTTGTACACTGCCTCTCGATTGGCGCCAAATTAAATAACCTTAAATGACCTTAAACGCCAAAATAGGGGGTTTTATGGATTTTTTGGCGATTTCGGGCTGCGACACAAGTCTATATCATTCACAAGGTGGCGCCACGGAACTATCGTTACGCCTATGCGATCCAGATAGAGAATTTGGTATTTGTATATTAACTTAGCGTGAACACCCCAATTTTTACCCAAACTACTGAACCGGAACTGCTATAGGCTTTCTCGCGTCTCGTGAGCATTAGCTGAAATTTCTTGTTATTAAACTTGTAATATGCAGAAAAATACTATAGACCATTAGACGTTAAAAATATTATTGCAAATTGGTATTTTTTAAGTACAGAAACTACTATAGGATGCAATTACAAACAAATATACACAGACAGAGATAGGAAACAATTTTTAGGCTTTTTACATAAAAAATGTTTTAACCATAATAGCTGGCATTTCAACGTAAAGTCTGATAAAATAGCGTGAAGCACGTTGCCTCGCTGGAAACAAGTGACATAAAAGACGTGTCGCACTACACCTTGAGTGTAATACACATACGGCCAGGGCTGAGTGTAATGGGGTGTTTACACGATCCAACATTCATCCAGCTAGCTGGAAGTTCTATGATAATTAGGAGGACAAGCGGGTTGTAACCACAGATTTAAATATTAACTAGAAAAGCAATCATAGCTCGCAGGTACCTCCGCCAAGGCAATGCTATTCGCCAGGTGGCGTCACCATCTTCGCTTTGCCAGCGGTTCCCTTATGCCCCATTTAACGCAATGGTAACGAAAATTTCAAAGTAATCCAGAATCCAGGATTCTTGCCGGATTGCCCCCAAAATTGAATTACCTGTAGTTTATGCCATGCCCAACATACATTCAAAATTTCAGAAAAAATCCGTCCATAACTTTTTGAGTTATTTTGCTAACACACAGACAAACAAACAAACAGACAAACAGACAAAGTCTGGCAAAAACATAACCTCCTTGGCGGAGGTAATGATATTGGTGATAGGCATATTGGAAAGCCTATATAACACGTAGGCCTATCAGCTGTGGGCTAAGCCGTAGGGTTCCATCAGGCCAGTTGGATGATTGCTGGACGTTTGCTGGAACTTTGCTGGAAGTTTGCTGGATCGTGTAAACACCCTATAACAGAAAGCGTACTTGTCTGCTGGCGCTGGTGGCAGCGTGTACAGGTGCGGCGGCAGTGGGCGAGCATGTATCGTGGGTCAGTGATGCACTGCGACTGTTCCGCCTTCCTCTCACAGTCATCGTCTGAGTCCACGTTCACACAGTCTGTGCCGACATCACACATAGATTACATACACTCGTATGGATATTGGTAATATCCAGTCTCGTGGCTGGCTTAAGTCACACGTCAACTCAAGTAAGATTATCTGTGGCGTGGGTTGAAATGTTGGGGACACGAAGTAGCGATTTTCCAACCGACAGCTGCACGAGTGCTCCAAATTTCAATTATTTTGCTCATAATTTCCCCAAGAGCGTGGATTTTCAGTCAGTAATCTCTAACCTCCGCTCAAAAAGTCGCTGCCACCTGTCGAAGACATTTACCTATCTCCTAATGTAAAAACATATTCTGGATAATGATCAATAGTCCACAAAAGTCCGAATCTCTCAGGTCATACCTAACTCCTCCAAAAAGTCTCATCAAAATCCGTTGCCAGTGGGGGCCTAGAAACTAACAGTAGACATCTTTGCGCTGGCGTCTAAAGCTGACGGAGAAAGCGTGCTGCGTCTGAGACAGCCAGGAAGAGCGTTCGAAGCAGATAGGTTAGATCAACTTACCGCTGACGTTGGCCGGTATAGGAGCACATCTGGTGCACGAAAGCCTGCACGTATCCAGCAGACTCTTGTCAACGTTGCAACGACCAAGTCTTGCCAACTGCTCGCAACGGTCGTCCATTCCCGGCGCATTCGCACATTCTAGCAGCAAACAACCACTGCGTTAATTTATTATCGTCGTCATTTTATTCACGGCATACAGTACGAGAAATGAAAGCAAGCACGTTGATTATGAATAATAATGTTCCACAGCCTCTAGCCTGCTGCTGCTGCTGTGGAACAGTCTGCCAGCTCATCTGAGACAAACTGACATTAACTTTGAACAGTTTAAACGGCAGTTAAAGACATTTTTGTTCGGGCGTTGAGAGCGCGGCGCATTGTGGCTATTGTTAAATTGCGGGTTCTAAATAATCTTACTTACTTACTTACTTACTTACTTAAAATACGATTAGTACAACGATAATACAGTGTATTGTATTAGCTTATCATCAATACCACAAAACAGTATTTTTAATTAATAAGCCTACTTAATAGTAACTGATACCCAGTTATTACTAATATACAGTAGATCTAGTTAACCCATTAGTGCCTGAATTATTTTATAGTTTTCCGTCAAACTAGGTGTCCTATTTTTGGGGACGCTAGGCATGAATGGGTTAATGGAGCAACAGAAATAAGAGTCAAGTTACCCATAGTCACCGAATAGTACTTCTCGACACTTCATCCTATTAAACAAGTGTCATCTGTAAAAGTTCCAAGGCAATAATTTCATTTCTGAACTGAGAGAATGGAATCATGTTCGACGCCGCGTGGAAACAAAAAATAACATCTTAGCTGCGTTTTTCATCAGCTAACGGAGCGGGGCTGTTCACTGCTGACGTCATGTTCATTTACATATTTACGAAAAACGAACTTGGTCTAACGCACACAGATAATTGAATATTTTAATCCAGTTCAATGTTACAGACGATAAAAACCATTGAACTAAATAGTATATGTAATTATTATATAATATTTAGGCCTAGTTTAATGATAAAAACTAAAACAACAACAGACATGCCCACCACAGAGTCACGAGACTACAGTAGAACGACTACGACCACAGTTTTATCTCGGTAGGCAGATCGCGTTAGTGGTTGACCTAGTTGAATAATAAGCGTCCAAATAAGGCAATAGAGGCGGAGTCTGGTAGAACAGACAGGACAGACAGAACAGGCCCTGTTAGCTGATGAAAAACGCAGCTCTTCTGATCGAGATGCTGCTGAGTAAATGCCGAAACTCACCGGCTGGTGCTTGACACTTGATGCATGACTTCCAGCAGTTACGGTACATCCAGACGGCATTGCTGATACACTCGCCTTGACTGGTCTTCAGCTCACACGACGCGTCACCCGCCTCGTTCACGCATACTGCAGTAACGATAACAACAGATCAACTATTGATCAACTTTGCAGCAACTTATAACACAACCTGCCCAATCTGTAAAACTTCCTAGAAATTTTAACACAATTTTTCCGATATATTCTCGAGTTTTTTCTCCAGTTTTTTGTATAGGTTCTTGCCGAGTCAGCAACTTAGTTATACACAAATCTCTAATGCTTTTTTCGTTCAGTTTTTTTTCTGACGATTTTGTTTTGTCAATCACATTTTCTGAAAACTGACAATAATCTGAGTTTTTTAACAAAAATTCGAAAGTCCGACTCACAACAAAACACCCATATCTTTCTTTTATAACCGAGTCGAAATACAAGTAAATTTGTGCAAAATTTTTAGCAGTTGTTCGTCTTAATACGGACACATCGTATAGTCGCCCCAGGCCACAAAATCGATCAGTCGGTAAAAAGTACCTGGGTCTTTAAGACCGCAGCCGAGGCAGGTTCTGGTGCACTGTGCAATCATGTAGCCCGGATTGCTGTTACATGTTCCACGCAGCGCCCACAGTTCGCACTCGGTCGTGTTGCCGTGAACGTTCTCACACCTATGTATGTATGTATGTATATTCATTTATTAGCAATGGTAACAATACATACCAAACGTTGTAACATAACAGGTAACCTAAAAGGTAAAAGTCGTCAATAATTGTACAGCGCATCGTCGCGAGCATGCGCACGCCTCTAATGCGCTTTCGTCACTAACCAGAGCCGCCTGTCGCACGGCCACCGTGTGCAGCCTGCAGACACAGGCTGGCGCAGCGGCCGGCTAGGCAACCCCCGTCAAAAAGCGCAAACAACTCAAAGTTTTGGCTTATTCAGTATCCTCTAGCAAACTCAACCCGCCAATAAGCTGAGCCCATGACACCGGCACTGCATGCACATTACACGCAGTTTGCTAATCAAGTTTTTTTGTCTCATTGCCTACTAACATCAGAGCAGCATTATTACCGAAATATTTAATTATTATTCGACTAGCCAAGCTGCGGCGAGACGGACGGACCTGACGGTGTCCTGGCAAGAGAAGCAGGTGCGAGTACAGTTGGCCAGCATCCACTGAGCATTGGTGCTACACTGGTCAGCGTCTTTCATAGAGACACACTCCGTCGTGTCATGATTGTCCGTGCACACTGAACGCATACACGCAACCCCATGCACGTTGTACGCCTAGTTAGTAATCTACTCTAAATTTTGACCTGTCGAAATGTCGAACAACTTTTTCTGGTCGGATAATTTTCTTTCAAAAAACTGAAATTTAGAGCCATAAATCCTCCACTTTCGCAAAATGTAGGAGCAACATCGACGCTAAACGCGAAAAGTGTATAAAGTTGTTAAAACGTATTTAGTGCCAATAAGATGGTCGGCAATTCGGCTACCCAGCCGCAAGCGTAAAATAAACTCACTGTTCTTAAGTAACAGCTGAAATATTCTCTGACGAAAAATTTGCAGCTGCTTGACGAAATATTGCAACTTTTTGCCCACGTTACTGTCTGAACCCACGACGCAGCTGCACAGTTTGGCTGATCGGAGCGGTGGTATGTCTGGTTGCTGCACCGCGACATCGACTGTCGTCTTATATACTGCTACCTTCCGTCATGTTATTCCGTCGTGTTATATAATTTGTTCTTATTAAACATGCAGTCCATCCCATAACATGTCTGCTGATGAGTCTAGTGCATATTAATTATAGTGCGGTGCTATGTCTGCGTGCTGCACTGCATTGGCGCTACACTGGTTGGAGCATTTCATATTGTCACACACTAAGCACACTATTCCCCACGGCACTAGTACTGTTCACAAGCTTGAATGAACGCATGATGCACAGCAGAATCATTAGCTCAAGTTCCTAACCTCGGGTTAACTCAGTCTCCTATCCTCGGTGGGACGACATATAACAGAAGCTTACACGTTACCGGGTGAAAGTTCAGTGTGGTTGATTGGATCGGTGGAGTGTTTGCATGCTGCACAACGGGCATTATTGACGACCGCATAATGAATTGCAGTCTCATCAGCTCATGCCAAAAACTTAAAAATTTGCAGGGCACACTTCTGAAAATAAACCCGACTTGAAAGCAGCAATGTTTATTCGATTTACGTGTATTTAATTCTACAGCCGACAAAAATGAGACACACACTACTAGGTGGGTGTGCTAAGAAGGCGATTTGAGATTTTTCAGGTTTCTTCCCTGTTCAATGTTGCTGTCTCTATAGATAACTGCTCAACACGACAGTTCTTTGAGTCTAGCTCTATATGGTTGTTTTTTGTTCGTTTTTTTGTCTACCACTGTTTGCTTGGTGAAATAAAGATGATTATCAATAATGTTTACCGGTATCAGCATCGCAACCAAGACAGGATCGGCGACAGTAGGCGTACATAAACGCGTAGTTCTTCCGGCATTCGCTCTGAGATGCAAAGTCGTTGCAATGTGCCTCGTTCACCATGTTGCGACAGGCTGCAACAAACAGTTTACAGCATTACGAGTAGACTACGAGGGAGTGTAATGCGGCTGGTAGCCAGCCAATGAGATTATCATAAATACTTCCCTAAGTCTATCTATTTTTGAAACCTACAGGAGTCCCCCTTCACTTTAGCTTGTCAAAAAACTTTTTCATTGATTCCAAAAACACAACAGTTAAAGCTAAATATCCTCAAGTTGAAGAAATTTAGAAATGACATTAAAGTGTTAAGTACCCGTAATCTTCTCCGTCGAAAACTTGTCGTTGACTGTTAAAAATGTAACTTTCTTCCCCAACTTCTGCGTGAATTAGGCCTACTCTGTACACTTAATGACGTCACATGACAAAATTTTTAACGTAAGTGTTTCAACCATTTTCCCATCTGGCGGTTTGGCTTAGTTGGTATCGTCGTTAATTGCATCATCAACTAGAAAGCAGTCGTAGCCCGCATGTACCTCCGCCAAGGCAAAGCTATTCGCCAGGTGGCGTCACCATATTTACTTTGCCAGCGGTTCCCTTATGCCCCCTTTAACGCAATGGTAACGAAAATTTCAAAGTGATCCAGAATCCAGGATTCCTGCCGGATCACCCCCAAAATTAAATCACTGGTAGTCTGTGCCATTCCCGACATACCCGCAAAATTTCAGAAAGATCCGTCCATAAATTTTTGAGTTATCTTGCTAACAGAAAAACAGACAAACAAACAAAAACCGGCAAAAACATAACCTCCTTGGCGGAGGTAACAAAGTTTATCTACGCCGGGCCCGATCAGCACTTGGAAAAGTGACCGTCGGCAGACGGAAAAACAATCTTGATATGTAACCGGTCACTCAAGCCGACTCAGCCTGGCCATCCCTCCATGGGTAGGCGCAATAAGTACCAGCAAAAGCTGGGACGTTAACAGGCACACCGCGCGATGCACTAGCCCCGTATCCGTGGTCTCGCAGCGTAAACTGTTGTGTGGGTGAGGGCTAAGAAAACGGAAATTAGCCTCGCGGTCGACCAATCAGCTTTATGGCTCAGGAGAAAAACTTTACTTTTTTACGGGTTTGAAGTACGTCACAAAACGAACCACTGCGTACAGAGCAAAGAATACGGTCATATAATGCAACCACAGTAATTGTGTACTCTTTTAACGACCACGGTGCACATTTTTTAAGAAAAAACTGTCGACAACAGAACGTCATCGAAAGATAAACTAAAAATTCAGCGTTCAAAGACGAAGAAGTACCGGTAATTGGCACATTACTGCACAGTGTACGTTTATAATACCGGTAGATGCGGCATCACAACGAGAACAGGCTTTGAGGCAAAACTTCAGCATAAACGCCGAGTCGGACGTGCACATTCCCATGTTCGCTCGGTGCGTGCAGAACATGTCGTCACCGTACGCGTTCTCGCATTCTGTTCACACACACACACACACGCACGCACGCTGGTACATAGGACGCCTATTAATATCACGAAATGGTGCTGGTTTAACAGTCTAACTAAAGTGCATAAAGTAAACTACAGGGTGGTCCAAAAAACGGATACCCAGTTTTATTTTTGGCATAACTTCGGTAATTCAGCACCAATTTTAACCATTATTTTACTGTTACAAGCAGAAATTTATGGCGCTTAAACGTGAAGTTTTTCCACCCAACGCACCTTTATTGTGTGACCACATTACCTAGCAAAACAAACACTGTCAAAGTTACAGTGGTCTCGGAGAACAGGCAACACATAAAGATATCAATTTCGTAGCATAAAATAGTTAAGCTTACTTACTTATTCGCAGTAGTGCTTTGTGACGT
>Ga0209367_1008200_pt1 | contig 14301 bp, 10 predicted proteins | sample WorMetLIZISLAND2_FD_187412 | JGI IMG/M metagenome (GOLD analysis project Ga0209367, IMG submission 187412) | Marine gutless worms symbiont microbial communities from Max Planck institute for Marine Microbiology, Germany - Olavius geniculatus... ... | reverse complement strand
GTAATAATTAATGCATGTCTAAGTTACTTTGACTTTAGACTTCCAAGTGAATTGTTGCTCAAAAGGTACGAGAAATACTTAGTAAAACAGGGTTTGTCATAGTTGTTGCTGTCGATGCGTGTCGCTGTCGGTGGGCCTATTATGTTCTGTGTAAAACTACGAACTATTCAGCTATATATGAACTGTACAAACTGTAATTAGTTAAGTTTTTTTTCTTTTATTTTGTATTTGTTTGCTACCTTTGATGGTGAATAAAGATGTATATATATCAAGTCTACTACACCGTGTCTCAGAAAAAAAACAGTTGAAATTGTTTTTGTCATAACTTTGTCATATTTCAACTAACTTTGATACTTTTTGGCACAAATATGGCCAAATGATAAAATTATGTAAGATGTACTCATTTTCCATCTTACCTAATTTCTGTCAATGCACTACTTTATAAAACACAGATGCTCCAAATTGTTGCATAACACTGAGTGGTTGATGAAGATGATGAAGGACGAATAAACTTTAGCATGGCGTTAAGTCTTAAGACTACAAGGACACGTAACAATAAACCTAAAGAATGAATTCACGTAATAGTAGTCAGTGCAATGAGACGTTCTTAATCATGGCTTTAAGACCTGGCAAAAAGTTCGGTTTTCAGTCTGCTGCGGAAAACTTGCAACGACGGCGATGACCGGACTGACTCCGGCAAACTGTTCCAGACTGATGTAGCAGTCGCTGGAAAGGTGCAGTCGCCAATGGTATAACGCACAGTGCGTGAAGCGATCAGCGCTGATGTAGTCAAAGAGCGCAGTCGTCGATGTGCGTTGAGGTGTGACGCGCTGAAGATCTGAAGCCAGGTAGCCAGGTGCAGAGCCATGGAGGCAGCAATATACTAGCACTGCCAGCCGAAATGAAACGCGTTCTGGCATCCAAAGGCAGTGTAATCTGCACAGACTGAAGCCTGTCCATGAGTTGCTTCGGATGTCTGGCAAGAGTTGCGGAGCTGTAGTCAAGCCTGGAAAACACCAGCGCCACGATGAGCAACTGCATCATGTCGTTTGACACAGATCGGCGTATGCTTCATAGTTGTCGAAGGGCAGCAAAACACTTCGAGCATTTCTGAGTGACTTGGGTACTCATTGTCAGGTCAGCGTCAATGAAAATACCGTGATCTGACAGGCGACACGAGATCAGAATCAACAGCCTAGGATTGGAAGGTAGCTGATGTTGTCGACAGACTGAAGCAGCTGAAGGGGTTGTCTCAAGTAAACGTTGTAATGAATTAATTTAGCACAAAAACATTTAAATGTGAATTATTTAGCAGAATTATAAACATGTATAACTAATCACTTGGTAAATTATCAGCATTTATGCTCAAAGTGTGCCCAGCATACACGACACAATAAGTTAGGTGCGACATCACTGGCTGATAGCAGAATCAAAGGTTGACTGATCAAACAGCATTCACTTATCGATTACACGTGTTTTAAGCTTATCAGTCAGCTATTTTGTTGTCTGCTGTTTTTACCATTAAATTTTTTAATACCACAAAATTATTAAACCACGTGGCAGTTGGCACCCTCTGTCAAATTGATGATGCATAAAGTAAGCAATCTGATACAAATAACCACCATGTAATGTAACATTCTGGAGCATCTGTGTATTACATGGTAGTGCATTGACATAAATTGGGTGAAATGAAAAATTAGTGCAGCTTTCATAGTTTTATCGTCTTGGCCATCTTGCATCATGCATCGACCGGCCAGCTCAGGTGCATCAGGTGGCTTCAGTGCCAACTGCGACTAAGCTTGACCATTTTTTGTTGTTACCTAATATCGTCAACAACTGGACTGATGACTATGTACATATTAGTACTAGTTGCCAATGTCTTAGCTTGTTTGTAGCATTATGCGCTCTGTCTGCATGTCTTATGTCATTGTTAGATCAGTTTTTAATGTTATGGCTTTTTTCTATTGCGATGGTACAATTTGTGCTAGGGTTTGACGATTCACGACTTGGAAGATCTTCTCGAGGATATTAAGGTTTACAAAGAGCTAGAGCAGGGGAAGAATGCTGGCTACTGGTGTGATATCACGATAATCTCCGAGGAAGAATTGAGTAAACTGCGCAAGATGGATCCGAGCTATCAGAACCGTGTTCAAATTGCAGGTCACTTCATAGTCTGTTGTTAATGTCTGATGCATTGTTGACATTAACACAGAATTGGTACTGTGATGTTTGTCTGGTACATGTTTGTCTTTTTTGCTACCATTTACTGTTTTTACTACACTTGTATTCTGCATTGTATGATATTATATGTTATTTCTTATTTTGGTAATTGTAATAACTAGGATCAAAGTAATTTGGAAAAAGGCAGAATTGCTGTGGCAAGTTGACTTTACTCCCTGTTTGTATTGGCCAGGTGAAGCATAGGATTGACACTTTGACTGCAATTGTTTGTTTGATGATCCCTTAATTTCCCCTTACTCTATGGTTCAGAGAGACTTCCGTCTATCACCATGTGTTGTTCGATCCCACAAGTTCACCCGCCAGGAGGCATCTTGATTTGTTCAACGGTTTACGCAGAATGCATGAATGTGACGGATAACTGATAGACCATGCTACGGAAATTGTGTAGGAATCGGTACGGTCACATACACCACAAGAGCAGTGTTCAGTTTCACTTTGTTTCCTCGCAAAAGAAATCAAAAAAATAATAATAAGCTGTTTCATGAATTGAGATTTTTGTCGTATGTTTTGGCAGATTTTGTTGGTGATCGGAGGTCTGGTATTAATCAAGCAGTCATTGATGAAGTGCAGTCTGTGTTTCAAGGCAAAACTCTGCAGCAGCTGGAGCTCTTGGAGAAGACAATACACAACAAACTCCATGGTGGAGAAGGAGTTGATGTTGGTACGGCAGTATGGCATTTTTACTGCTTTTTTGCTAATTATTTGAGCTATGGAATTAAACATTAGTCATGCAGTTCATCAGTAAAAAAAATTCTAGCAATCAATAAGGTCGATAAAATCGACCTTGTCTTTAAATCGAGATTGGTGTGAACATTTCCTAGGGCAGGAGTTAGCAATGTGCCAGTCTTTATATCAAAGGTTTAAATGTCAGGGTTAGAGTTGTGCAGTGCAGTGTATAGCTAGACAGACTTCCGCATAATATGTTGGCACTGAGATGGCATATTTTTTTTAGTTTGTGGTATTTTCTGACATAACTGATCTGTGCACCCAGACGGTATTCACTGCAGGTTACTGGGAGTCGTTGCTGCAGCAGCTAAAGGCTCACATGGCTAGAACAAGGCTACGTGAACGACATCAGGAGGAGCTCCGACGCAAGCTGTTCAAACTTAAGCAAGAGGCAAGGCTGTTACTTACTAGCATTGAGACTAATTGCGCTTAACATAGTGGGCCTGTGATTTAAAGCAGGTCTCCCACCCTTCCTGTAATTCGTGATATCTGAAGCTTGTTTTTAAGAGTTCTGAAGCAAGAAGATTTGCCCTAAAAATTTCTGAGATCTTGCCGTATTAAGAATTAAAAATATTTACCCAGTATAAGCAGTGACAGATATGACATTCTGGTAAATGCGCACAAATGGCAAAGTTGTTAAAATGCAATGTGTGGAAATACGCAGATATGCTAGTCATTGCATAATTTTCACATGTATCAATTTTATAAGATTATAACACTACCTTCTTACAGTTAAACATTTGTTTTTTTGGATCAGCTAATTGGAAAATTTTTCTAATGAATGTTTTGAATTTTCTGTGTTTTTGGTGTTTCTGAAAACAATTTCAGCAAATGGGGCCTGGGGAGCCTAATAGCTGTGGTACTGCAGGAGAGGGGTAGGACTTACGTCAGTTTTTCTGCATCAGTTTGACTTGAGAATAAAGTTGTCATGCAGGTTTATTACATCTGTGACCCAGCAGCAATGTGGTTTGATACTGGTGACAGCTTGATGTTAGCGATTGACACAATATTGATACCTACTTGCATTGTTTATGCTGATTATGTTGTTATTCATTTGGCATTAGCTGAAAATTTGGGCACGCATAGCAACTTGTGGTTCCTCGTTTTGCTGTTTTGAGTGGTGTTGTCTGCCCAAGGTCTGCAGAATGGGGGATATTCTCATCGTCTGTTGTGTGCTGTTGAATTTTGTTTATAATTGTTGGAGATGGTGTGTTTACAAGCAGTGATCACAGCCAGACACGCTCATCTCTCTGAGTACATGAGAACTGGAGATCTATGTAACCTTGAATCTGTTGTGTTTTTACAAATTGGGTAAATTACAGTGTTTGTTTGTGTGTGTGTGTGTGTAGCAATGCATTGACAGTGCTCCTTTGTTCCCAATCGTCCAAGATGCTTCCGCTGCTACTAGTCAACAAACTGGCAGCCCGTCACTGGGCAGCAGCAGCGAGCTGCAAAATCCAGTTGCTAAACTGGAGCCAAACGAGAGAAGTCAAGAGTCTGATCCACAACCTGGGTCAGTCTTCAAGTTTTGTTATGTAATATTGAGTGTATTTAGCTACTTACCATAAAGGTTAAAGATGTCTGTAGCTCTTTGTGGAAACCCATCACAGAGCTACGGAGCATCACCTGCCTTGTGGGATCACACTGCGTTATCTGCCAACCATCACGGGTGAATGTGTCCCCACAGCCATGTGCATGGATTTACTTGTCCCAGAGGGATGAAAGGCTGAGTTGATCTGGAATGCTATGTCTCATTTGCGCTGGTACAGTCAGTGCTCATATTTCTCTCCGTGATGGTTGATCTAAGCTAAAATGTTATACTGTTTAAAGTGATTGTCCAATGTGTTACGCATATTTTTTTCTCTAACAAAAATCAGTTGTATGTGGTACCATTGTAGTTTGTAGTCAAAAATGTGCATGCTTTATAACAGCCACACTTCAAACTGGCAAAATAAGTTAGGCCTACAGTGTGTAATCATTAAGACTGTTGCAGATAATTTGCAGATTGTTTGCACGTAATTTGATGGTTTCTATGGTCATTGGTGTGGTTTTATTTTGTTTTGATTGTCACAGTACGTCAGCTGAAGGTGCTGCTGACGATGCAGATGAGAGTGAGGCTCCGATGGCGGAAGAAGACCTCGTAGACCCAGCAACAGTCGAGTATGAAGCCGGCAGCTACAGCCCGCAGTTGATCCGGCCATCTGACTTGCTACCTGACACTATTGTCTTTGACGCTGCCGACGACGTAAAACGACTGGAGTTTGCCCGTCATCAAATTATAGTTACTGGCCAGTTGCAGGTCAGTTAATGTTTGAAATGTTTTTTCTCTATCATTAGTTTTTTGTCAGCACATCCCAACTTGCCTCATGCTTTTGACCATTCTCATTGCTGAGGGTCAGTGGATATGGATGAATTTGGAATGGATATGGAAGAAAACTGACCAAAACGACACTTTGGTCAGTTTTCTTCTGCATTTTGTGCTCTCTATCCAAGATGCAGAGGCAGACCAAGATGAGGTCATTAAATCATTACATTCATTCTTTTGTATTTACAAATGGCATACAACTTGTGTTATGTCGTTTATATTTCTAGTAGGGCTTTTTGTTACTTCTGTTTAAAACGTAATGTTTTTTGGGCTTTTCAGGTGCCAAATAGTTCATGGTTTTTATAGATTTTCTTTGTTTCTCTTCTACCTGCATAATGCAGTGTGTTATATTTGCTATAAAATGTGGGTCATAAGTAGTGTATGTGCATTTGTGTCATTTGGTTGGGTAACAACCGCATCACGGCAGTGGGGAGGGCAGAAAATTTTGGGTTGTTGGAAAGTTGTGGAAACCTTTTTCTTCTTCAAACATTTGCATCCAAAAATGCAGAATTTGGGGCTGGGTAAATTTAGGAGCAAAATTGAAATTTTGAGCACCCCCTTGTCTGTTGGAATTCTATCAGAAATCTGCAAGTGTCTGGCAGAAAATTACAAAATTACAAATTACAATTAGAAAATTACAACTTTCTGCTCCGCCTGCTTTTTAAATCCACGATGCCACTGTTCTGTAATGTGGAATGCGTCTACTGTTGACAGAAAGACGAGGACGAGGAGCTAATAAAACGTGCTCAGGAAGGCATGAATGCCGAGGAATGTCAGTTCAGTGTTGAGTTCCCAGTGAAGCAGGAGGCGCTCGTCTGGTCGGACAAATATCGACCAAGGAAACCGCGCTTCTTCAATCGCGTTCACACGGTAAACTGCTCTACAGCCACACTGCTTTACAAGTGTTATTCAATTGGTTAATGGTGTAATGTTTTTGGATCTTTGAATTAGTTTATCTTTGCGGTTTTGGTTTATTTGGTTGCAAGATACATGCTCGATGTCGTCTGGCGTGCAGTCCTGCTCCAGTGATTATCAAAAGTTTTGGGGACCCAGTGTAAGCTGGAATAAAGAAAAGTTAACAGTGGTAGTAGTGGCAATGGCAGTTGTGTTACTGAATATCATTATTCTCAGTTATGGCTTATTGCTTTTGTTTTGTTGTTGAATACAGGGATTTGAATGGAACAAGTACAACCAGACACATTATGATGTCGACAATCCACCGCCGAAGATTGTACAAGGATACAAGTTTAATGTAACGTATTACATATTTTACACAGTGTCTCAAAAAAAACAGTGAAAATTGTTTTTGTCATAACTTTGTCAAATTTTTACTAACTTTGATAATTTTTTGCACGATGATGGCCAAGACGATGAAATTATGTTAAATGCACTCATTTTTCACCTCATTTAATTTATGTCGATGCACTACCATGTAAAACATAGACGCTCCATATTGTTGCATAACGCTCAGTTGTTGTCTCAAGTAAACATTGTAGCAATTTAATTAAGCACAAAATACATTATAATGTAAGTTATTCAGCAGAATATAAGTTTATAACAATTTTCTTGCAAATTGTCACAGTTTATGCCCAAAGTGTACCTCGCATATGCAGACACAATTGCTTAGATGCAACGCCATTGGCAGATGGTGGAATCAATGATTAACTGATCAAACGGCATTCACTTGTCAGTTAGACGTATTTTTATCTCATCAGTCAGCTATTTTGTTGTCGGTTGTTTTTACCATAAAATATTTAATACCAGGCTTATTAAACCACTTGGCACCCTCTGTCGAATTGATGATGCAACTGTAAGCAATCTGATACAAATAACCACCGTGTAATGTAACAATTTGGAGCATCTGTGTTTCACACGGTAGTGCATTGACGTAAATTAGGTGAGGTGAAAAATGAGTGCATCTTACATAATTCTATCGTATTGGCCATCTTTGTGCCAAAAATTATCAAAGTTGGTGAAAATTTGACAAAGTTATGACAAAAACAATTTTGATTGTTTTTTCGAGACACAGTGTATTTTTAGACATACTTATACTATGTTTTGTTACATCATAATTATCATCGTCAGCAGCAACTGCACATAATTGATACAATGAGCAGCTGATAATGATGCAAAAAAATATATGTGGCATGCATTGTTGCTGGACACCTTATATGCTGTTGTAGGCAGCAGAGTCTGTAGATAAGGACAGTATGTGTATTGTGTTAATATTACATTTTTTGCAATTAACAAATTTATTTTTTCATTACGTAAAATTTATGGTATTTACTCTTGTTTTTTGCATTGATCGCTAATCTGTTGGTTGTCGTTTTTGTTGCTTTGCAGATTTTTTATCCGGACTTAATTGACAAGACCAAAACACCTCAGTATACACTGGTCAGTATCTTGCATTTTTGCATGCTTGAGCAGTTTATTACTGCAGATTAATCTTCACTGAATTGTGCATTCTATTGTGTATCAATCGTCGTCAGCATTTGCTGTTGTTGTGCCATTGGTTCTGTATTTAAAAGTGTTGTAATAGTTGATACAGTATTTCTAATTTTTGACCACTATTTTATTATTTTAGATTTTTAGCCGCTAGCTACCTTTTGCTGTAGATTCTGTATTTAAAAGCACTGTCATTGTTAGTGTATGTTCTAGTGTCAAAACACTGCATTCCACTGTTTCAGGTTTGTTCTGTAAGCCTTGTTTTGAAATATCTGCTATATGTGGTAGCATGGTCTGATGGTTAACACATTGTTTCCAATCAACATAGTTGTCTTATGCCAGGCCTAGCGAATACCTAGATGGGTGACGGTCTGTAGAGAGATAAACCATTTTGACATATAACCAACCAGCCAGTTAAACTGAGCTTTTCATTCGTTCGAGGTAGGTAAATCAAATACTTGCCTCTCTGGCTGGGCTTATGATGGGGCATGATTACCTGATCAGAGGAACATGGTTCCATATGGCAGGTGACGCTTCATAGCTCTCAGCTCAGCTTCCTATCAAGAGCTATGCAGACCCTTCAACCCTTTATTTACTCTATGTTTAATACAATTTCATTGTGATTGTGCACAGACACCATGTGGTGAGGATGACAAAGACTTTGCCATACTTCGGTTCCGAGCTGGCCCTCCTTACGAGGTACTAAACACGTTGTTTCATTGATTTACTAACGCATTTATGGATTAATTATGAATCGATTTGTTACAATTAACTACTGGTTGTACAATTATCGTAAAATTATATTAACTGTTGTTACTTGTTAAAATGTGATTAAATTTAATTTTGCTTGCCAGCTATTAAAAACTCCTGTTGTAATTACAGTAGTTATACTAACAATGTTTTTTGTTTATTTTTATTTTTTAACTTTTAGCGAAAAATGCAGACATTTTATATTGCGTTACATAAGTATATCATGCTCAGTCATTGTTTGTGTTTGAAATTGGAGCTTTGTGAATCTAACACATCTAACAAGTGATTTGACCAAAGCTCACGTAACGCACGATAGCAGCGGTCCTGCCACCTCGGCAATCAGTGTTGGCCTACAGCAATAAAATATTAACATGTCTTGAAAGAGTGCTTAAATTTGAGGCCACCGTATGGAAGACTGCTTGAATTTAAGAGATCAAAAATTTGATTCTTAAAAATGTACGTTCTATGTTAAAATGTCGTATGAAGGTTGTTTAGGTCCATCTCCAGCTATTTTGGTGCATTTCATTCTTGAAATATGTGACACGGCTGGAAATCGCAAAAAATTAACTAAAAACCCCTATTTTGGGGATCAAGTTCATTCAAGGTCATCGACGTTGACACCAATAAAAAGCTTGTCACTATTGCTTGTTATGATAAGCAGCATGTCTGTGCCCATCTGCAACTGTTTTCATGTTACACAAGCCAACAGCGATAAAATAACCACTTTTTAGGGATGTAGCCATCTTTGATGCCCGCTTGCGCCGCCCTCCTTAAACCAAGGGTGTCGGGACTTGGACTGCTGAAATCTCTGTTTAATGCTGAAAATTTCATATGCGGGTTGTCTTGGTCTATCTCTAGCCATTTCGTTGCAGTTCAGTGTTGAAATGTGCGCTGCATCCAAAAATTGCAAAAAATTCACTGCAAACCTTTTTGGGGGGTTCAGGGTCATTCAAGGTCATCAGTGTTGATAAATCTAAAAAAGCCTGTCACCAGCGCTTGTTATGATAAGCAGCATGTCTGTACCTATCTGCAACCGTTTTCATGCTACATGAGCAAATAGCAGTAAAATAACCACTTTTTAGAGTGGTAGCTGTCTTTGATGCCCGCCTTCGCCGGTCTGCTTAAATCTATGGGGCCGGGACTTGGACTGCTGAAATCTATGTTTAGTGCTAAAAATTTCGTACACAGGTTGTCTTGGTCTATCTCCAGCCATTTCATCACAGTTCACTGTTGAAAAGTGTGCTGCAGCCAAAAATTGCGAAAAATTCACTAAAACCCCTTTTTGGGGGGTTCAAAGTCGTTCAAGGTCATCAGTGTTGATAAATCTAAAAAGTCCATCACCAATGCTTGTTGTGATAAGCAGCATGTTTGTATCTATCTGGAACCGTTTTCACACTATACAAGCCAATAACGGCAAAATAACGTCTTTTTAGGGGTATCCCTCTTTGACGCCCTCATTTGAAGGGAACCCCTTCACTCAGGGGCACAAAATTTTGTTACAATAAACTAGAGTCCTTGGGGGCAGCCCAAAGTGAAGATTTTGTGATCCCAGCTTACATCGTTTTGATACAGATCAAGAGTGTGACTGATGGACAGACGGACGCTCAGGCCATGGCTAAGACGTGCGAAGCATTCTGCTATCGCTCGTAAAAAGCAAGTGACATTGTATGTCAGTGATTTGTAAGGCATATACTTTTATTTTTTGGACATTGTGTGTCTAATGTAGCCCTCTAGCTTTAGGTTGGTGTATGTGTTTTACTATTTTTGTGCAGGATATTGCTTTCAAGATCGTGAACCGCGAGTGGGAATATTCATACAAGCGTGGATTTCGCTGTCAGTTTCACAACAACATCTTCCAGTTGTGGTTCCACTTCAAACGCTATCGTTACCGGCGGTGATGTCTGTCTGAATCTCTCAGACAAAACGTGTCTTTGGCCAAGATAGGCACTGGCTGATAGTAATTACATAGTATTGCGACATTGGAGCCATGGCCACCAACATATTTTGGTGAAATAGTAGATTTAAAAACACTTCTGCAAGCAGCAATTTTCACTACTTTGGTGTACAAGAAACTGTTAGAATTGCAGGAAATACTTTGCCTAAAATGGTCACATTGATAATTACAAGCAGTTAATATTATTTTTGAAGCTGGTACATTTTTTGCTGAGTCAGAGGCACCGACGTCGGTCGGCAGAATTGCAAATGTGGCAAGGATTTGTGAAGATCAGCTTACGTTGACTGTACAGCATATGACATTTATACCCAGAGATGTGCACATTATCGTTGTATACATTTTGAAAGAACTGTTACGACTGTGATGTGATGTATGTTGTATCCATATTGAAAGAACAGTTGCTTTTTGCATATTAACGTGAGTGAATGCTATGTCTATGTATTTTGCATATGAAATTTTCAGCGTTGAATGTAGATTTTAGCAATCCAAGTCCGGACTCCATAGGTTCAAGGAGGCCTGCGCACGGGGGTGTAAAAGAGGGGTACCCCTCTAAAAAGTAGTTATTTATCCGATGTTGGCTTGTCTGGCATGAAAATGGTTGCAGAAAGGCACAGACGTGCTGCTTAACATAACAAGCACTGGCGACGAGCTTCTTAGGATTGTCAACATTGATGACCTTGATTGACCTTGAATCCAAAAATAGGGGGTTTTAGTGATTTTTATGCGATTTTTGGCTGCAAAAAAGGGAATTGCGACGAAATAGATGCCCACTGGTCATTGCGTCGAAAACTAAACCGTGTCAGTTTAGTTAAATTCAGTTCAGTTACGTCACTCTGTAAACGTCTATCGGGCAGTATGGCGTGTCGGCGACATTGGAATATTTACGGTATGGCGGTCACAGCGTCGTACGATCTGGCTGGCTACTGGCTAGTGACGTAACTGCCGGGGGATGGGGCACTGCAACCCGACATTATGAGGTGGAGAACGCTGTTGGAATTATTAGTCATTACGATGTGATTATTACGAATAAGAATGAATTATTCGTTTATACGCTCAATGTGGATTTTGCGATAAAAGCCAAATTCTGTATAGAACAATGATAAATGCCTTATTGCTACAGAACGATCGCACTTGAATTTGTCGCTTAATGTCAGTTTTCGGCGAATAGAAGTGCTTGTATGGTCCAACATAGAATTGCAGAAAAAGTTGTCACTGCATTAAATCTAGGGCAACGTTTATGCCAATATTCATTCAGCTACAGTGTTTTAGCTTCTGGGGAAGTTGGTCCCCAACCCCTCCTTCCCTTCCAGGGATCTTTCCCTGGAACCAAGAGCGGCGATTGTCTGTGAGCATTGGGGGACGGACTAGGGGGTGTGGGGACGGAAATCCCCCAGCGGAGTCTAGAGGCAGAGACCCTGGTGGAGGTTTGGGGACGAAGTTCCCAAAAGCTGAGCACTATTTTAATAAAAAGGGTAGATAATTTAGCAGCTGCTTTTGCATGAAATGTTAAGAAAGTCGCCTAAAGTACAGTGTTAGAAATACAGGTACAGATACATGTAAAACACAGAAAAGTTACAATGAAATGAATGCGTTTGGCTATTACTTGAACGCACTGAACTCGGGGGCTATTTAGGATTTTAAGTTAGGGAGCCTGAAGTAACGGGATCTCGAAAACGGAAGTTTTCTAGTGGGGTCCGGGGACAAAGTCCTGGAAAAAGGTCTGTAGGACTTTGTCTCAGAGAAGCTGAAGCTTTTTGGTGTATAAAAACATGCATTTTTGCATTGGCGTAGCTATAGGAAATTTTTTCTGGGGAAACAAATCCTAAGAATCCTTTTCTTTCTTTCTCTTTCCTCTCCTTTCCCCCTTTTTTTCTCCCTTTTTCTTTTTTTCTTTCCTTTTTTTCTTCTCTTTTTTCTCCTTATTTAGCTTTTTTCCCATTTCTTTTACCCTTTTTTCTTTTTTCCTGGCCTTAGAAGAACCCCAAAATTCTAGTTATATGGACTGGGGGAATGGTGTAAGCTTTCCCACCGGGGTTAGGGGGAGAACCCCAGCCGAAATCAAATTTCGTGCATTGGGGCCTATAGCCTTAAAATGAAGTCTGGTGGTAACAATTTAAACTATTTTCCTGAGAATTCAACTGCCCGCTTTTAGTACAGTTTAAACAGTAGGCCTTAAGACAAACATGGGTGGTGCCACAGATTTAAAAGTGGGGCTACAAATAATCTGCGAGCGAAGCGAACAGAAAAAAATGACCAGCAATGCCTCCTTAATCTGATTTGAAATGCATAGTTGAAATGTAAAAGTGAAACTTGATCGTTTATGGGCAAATTATTGGGGGACAGCCTGTATGTTGCCCCGTCCTGCCCAAATATTGGAGGGGACATGTCCCTCTCATCCCCCGAGATCGCCGCCCATACCTGGAACCCGCTAGTGGAGGGCCTTCCGTCCCATACTCCTCTTAATTACGGTCCTGCAGCTGGCTGACCAGTGCGACGTATTTCGGTCTGGGCCCATCATGCGCGGAACTGATCTTCAATCAGAGCCCGGAACGTTGCCGTCGCAAATTTACAGTTGAAAGACAACCATTCATTCGATATATCGATTACTGCCTGGAGCCGAGCGCGTCCGGCCGGTCTGTCGGTCGTATCAGTCTTTCATCGCCGATGTCTGCATGCGATTCACGAACTGATCGGTGCAATATGACTGACTGACTGAACGCTGTGTGTGGTCTGCGTCTGTGCCCATGATATCTGCACTAACTGCTCCGTGATGTCGCTAGAATGACAGCACCAGAGACTGAGCTCCACGTCATCAGTAGCATTCTGTCACTATTTGTATGAATTCGAAATCAATGGCAATACGACGTAGCGGTTACTGACACGCTCTTATCACTGTTCGGTGTTTGTTTTGTAGCCTATATAGGCCTGTTTGCTTTGACTCTGTGAGCGGCAATCACTATAGCGGTATGGAGTTTTGATTTGTCAACCTCTGTTTGATTACCTTAATTACGTTCACACCAACTGTTTGGTTTTTGTCCTTTTTGCTTTCGATTAGCACATGCGGGCAGCGCGGAAGAACGGACGGGCAAGACTCGTAATGCGGCCATCTCTATCCGAGTCTTGAAGACATTAACTAGAACAGTACTATGCATCGAACTGACTGCATGAGAAAAGATAGTGAAAACAGCTACTATGAGATTAGTAGTATTAGGCCCTATGACAAGAAGCCCAGCTGTCGCTTGGGAAGGCCGGGGTCCGAACGCCAGCAAATGCCAATAAGGGGTCAGTTCAGTACCGCTGTTTAGAGGCTAGCAGAGGGTTGGCAATGGAGACGTTAGCTAAGGCTTGCAAATGTCTGTAGCCTGTTAATAATAACCATTGCGCTGATACAGTTTGGCCGTAATGCGAATCGAGACTCTTATTTGGGGAAAGGGTGTCCGTAGAGGGTCGTGATGGTACTGTCGGATAACGTATTGATAAGTTCCTATAGCTAGCCGGTCAATAGTAACCATGCCGCTAACTGAAGAGGTTGGTCACAATTCGCAATGCAAGTATTGGGGGTGTGTAGTCAATATTCTCGTTTGGAGCAATGATGGATTGTGGGGTCCGATTTGGAACCACAGGGTAGCCGTCGGGCAACCCTATTTACTTGTTCAGACAGTTTTCCGGCAAGACGCACCGTTTAGCCACAAATGATACATGCCATAGGCGCGACCGTTAGTCATCATCGACAACCGTGGGCTCAATGCCCGTTGGTGTCTGACGCCATTCTTACTATCGCTGCCCACTGCTGCCTATCTAGGGCAGCGTGGCTTAACTC
>Ga0209367_1008199_pt1 | contig 14302 bp, 10 predicted proteins | sample WorMetLIZISLAND2_FD_187412 | JGI IMG/M metagenome (GOLD analysis project Ga0209367, IMG submission 187412) | Marine gutless worms symbiont microbial communities from Max Planck institute for Marine Microbiology, Germany - Olavius geniculatus... ... | reverse complement strand
TCTTTTTTCCCTTTTTTCTTTTTTTTCTTATCGATATTGTAACGATTATGCTCTGTTATGTTCTGTTTTTGCAATGGCGTTTGACCGTTGTTTAATAAAAGATTACTTACTTACTTATATTTTTGTCTTGCAAAATGAAGATACTTATTGGTGATGCTCTGTCTATGCCTGTCAGACAATAAAAACGCAAGTGTGATTATAGATATCGAGAGAATGAGAATTATTGGAAGAATGAGAACAGTACTGTCAAAAGATTTCGATCTATTCGCCTTAGTGATTATGAGACGTATAACTATTAACTACTTTGGGGGAGTAAGGAACCCGAAGGTAGTAGGCTGTAACAGTAAGACGATTCTTGCTTAACCCATTAGTGCATAAATTATTTTATGATTTACCGTCTAAGTAAGTCTACATTCAGGTACGCTATGCACAAATGGGTTAAAGGGCTCATTATGGATCAGCAACGTGGTGGGTTAAAAGATAGAAGGGAAAAGTTGTAATTTTTCGATAGACATTTTCAGAGAGAAGGGAGGCTAGAGTCAATGTCCCTCTTGCTACGACGTTATTGGAGAAAAGCGGCTCTGCACGTATGAGCAAATTAGTGTACAGAATAATGGTGCAAATTATGTGTATTTAACCAATTTTGCGCCAGCACAGAGCACTACAAAAACTATATAGGCCTAGATAGTTTGTTTTCCTCTCGAATAAGTTAGCTGACGACTTAACTCACTATACAAAGTAGTTTAGTTGAGTCTGAGATTTAGCTTATTTGGGAGGGGCGTGAGTGATTTAACTTATCTGTTGTCTGAGATTGGTGAAAGCATAAAAATATCCAGGTTCCTGGACTGAATTAAGAAATTTGGCCGTACCATAGGAAAGATTTTGGGAATCTAACTGTTCAAAAACTGACATTAGTTGTGCAACAAACAAACATAAGACTTAGTGTATAACTGTATATTTTAAATCACTGTCTAGAGTGAAAAAGGTGGGTGTTAAACAAACTTATACTATTCCAGAGATTGGTTTAATCGACACTTATTTTTATTTCACGATCGTCGACGGTCCGTCATGTAGCCTAAACCGTCCTTCGTTTGGTTACGCTTGAGCGCAGTGTGCACCGGCGGAACTATCAACACGTTATACCACTCCAAACATAGTGCATGCACTAACAAGGCTTAATTTGTGTCGGTAGTGTCCGATACGGCGTACCAGGACCTGCACTTATTTTGGAGGCGGTACGCTGTACTGACAGTTTTTGTTGTCCGATTGGTGGTACCCAGTGCATTCGCGAGATTGAAATTGTCAAAAAACGCCACACTGCTACGCAGCCCATGCGCTTCTCAAGCTCATTAAGGGTCTACGCACAAAAAGTCGTTTTCGGACGGGGTTCCGCCCCAGAATTTGCCGGACCCTTTGGCCAGTATTCTCTCTTCCTGGGTCCTTCGGATGTATCGATCTCGGCACTTTTGTAGCCTAGATCCGGCATCTCAAATGTTGGGAAGCAGTGCCGCCGCCAGTTCTTTTTCTACAAATTACGCACCGCGTGCTAGAGACAGACAGCAGCTGCTGCAGCAGCAGCAGCAGAGCGAGTGCGAGCTCGGACGAGAAATAAAAAAGAAGCACAGCGAGCGACGGCCAGTGGCCATCTTGGATCGATCTTGACTCGGCGCGCAGCCGCACTGGCCACTGACTGACTGCTATGGCAGGCGAGCAGCAAGCGCAGCACGTATCGACATTCTACGCAGCCGGTGCCACGTACCGGTCTGCAAGCAGCCATCTTCACTCAACCAGCCCCTGCTGCTGCTGCTGCTGCCCGCACATCACGCCACTCATCCTGGGAATCATCATAATTATTGACACGCCACGCCAGCACGCTGCCACGATGCCTTCTCTTCCTGCTTGGTTGCTCGATTGCTCTTCAACCAGTCCGTGCCCCTTACGTAACTTCGTGTACCCATGACGCTGGATGATCGTCCTGGTCTAGAAAGATCTGTCGCCACTGTTCGGTGTTCGCAGCATCGTCCGTTTGGTGGACTGCGATGCATGGGTGCTGGCAGTGGAACTATTGAGTCCGTAGTGTAGTGATATTAACGGAAGCAGTGATAAAGTCGGTCGACGTTGACCCGCATGTGACATGGCTGCAGCTTTAGCCACGGTGGGTGTCCGCGGCTAATCACGTAAGAGCATCATCGCCGTTATCCACCAATCGCGCAAGGCACGGTCAACTTCAGTGGGTGTCCACAATGGTGCATCACGTCCGTCCAGCTGCGGCCGTGCAGAGAAGACGTAGCAGCAGATTCAGAGGCAGGTGAGCAGTGGTCAGCCATGCAGTCTCTCTCTGCGCCCCATGCTGCAGTCAGTCACTAATCAATGCAATTCCGTCGCCACCGCCGCCGCTGCTGCTGCTGCTGCTGTTGGTCGCACGTCGCTTGCTCTGCTTGCCGCAGAAGCTGGCGACGACAAACAAACAAGATGGCGGTCAAACGTCGGCGAGCAGACAGGACCGACTGAGACTGCAGCCGACTGACTCTTGTCTCTACGTCCTAGTGTAGTCATCATCATCGTCATCATCGTCGTCGTCGTCGTCCGACTGTCCGCCGTGACGCGGCGCCCCGACGACCTGCCCGCGTTGTGCAACGGATGACAGCGTGACGCACTCCGTACGTCCGTCCGTCCGTCGGTCGTTCGTCCGTTGGCGGCGTGTGACAGACAACATCACAGCTGCTGCTAAAACTGCGACGTCATTAACGGGAGTTCTTTTTTCGAGCTCCGTCTGGCAACAAGATTGAAGAATCAGTGATTCGTCAATGTGCGGTGTGATTGTGTCACAACTAACTCTACAATGCGTGTATGATACGAGATGTGCTATACGTCTGTGTCGTCGTCAGGCGACTGGTGGAGACCTAACCACGACCGACCTTTGGGGTCGCTATATCACGTAGGCTACACTCGGGGCGCGCCGTGAGATGATGTGTCACTGTCGCCGTCCAGTTGTCGGCGTATAGACAGAGGTACAGTAGATCGAACCTTATATATCATCTCTTCTGAAATATCGTGGGATTAGAGCCAGAACGCATTATCTGGAGCTAATGCAGCTGGTGCACGTGTTTCTGCTTAGCAGGAGCTTCGCTTGACGCTGCAGTAACGCGTCAGCTCGAGACAGTGCGTTCTTGCACGCAAACACTGGTCGAAATTGGCTAGAACTTGAACAAGATAGTTTAGTTTGAGCAAGAATATAACAAGCCAGCTTCATGTAGCCAGAATTCAACATTGTCATTGTATTCAGCAATGAATTTAATACTTCGAATGCTTTGTTGTGCATTAATTCGGGTGGATAATGTTAACAATTGACAGGACAGTTTGTTCACAGTTTGCCACTAAAATTTATAACGAAAGTGCGTGTTAGTCTGCAGCTGCGTAAATTTTGTTTGAATGTTAAGCATAAATAACCAGTGTGACCTTGACTTTTGACCTATGTCCTTGATATGCAATAGGTATAAATGTTGTCCAGGTTAGGCGGTTCAGGAGCTATCGTGTTGACAGAGAGAAAGAAAAAAAAACAGACAGACAAAAAACTTAGTGACGATGTTGAAAACAATACTGTCGTCGCTATCGCGGACAGTAATAATGCAGTATTGTTTATACCGGGCCCTGTTGCTATTGATTGTGTGCGCGGTCCAGCTATAGGCCTACAGCTGGCTGGTTGATTGAGCCTCGCCGACGCGACAGCCGGTGGAAGGTCTGAGAGTCAGTCATGCCGAGTTCAACACGCTGCAGTCTTCTAGTCTCCGCTGTGTCAGTCGTCATCGTTGTCATCATCAGCTCTACGTTGTCTGCCGCCGTCGACTCGCGACCGCCAACCTCTCAGTTAGTCGTTCATGTTTTTACGCGCGATAGAACGAAGTGCTTAGCACGTCTATCTATCATAGAGGCGTCCGTCCGTCTTTTTCTGTGTGTCTGTTACACTCTGCGATAATATCAAAACGGTACAAGCTGGGATCACGAAATTTTTACTGTGGGCTGTGAGAAAATATTTTGCCGCTGGGTAAGGAGGCTTCCCTCCAACGAGCGCGTCAAAGAGGGGTACCGCCTAAAAAGTCGTTATTTTACCGCTATTGATTGACTTGTTTAGCAGCGTGAAACCGGTTGCAGTTAGTCACAAATATCCTACGAGCATTCCGGGGGTACCAACTTTGATGACCAACATGAACGACGTTGAACCTGTTAGACGTTATTACATTTGACGGATTAGATAAAATAAATTACTTACTTACTTACTTACTTACTTCGGCGATGTTGATGAATGATGATGCTGATGACAGGGGCGACGTCTGGCGGCGGCGAGTACGGAATTCCCGGGGCGCTAACGTAGACGATATCCGGACAATGTTCGGCGGCGTGGAAGACTCAAACCAGCTAACGCGGCTGACTGAGCTGGCTCGACGAGACATGGCGGCTGCCGTGTTGGAATACAATGAGCTGGTGTTGGCGACGGCGAGCAGTAACGACAGCCAGGCACGCACCTGCTGGATGAGGTTGAACCACAACGACACCACGTCGCCCGCACGTCTCAGCGACCTCTTTAGAGACCAGGTAGTCTAATATCCGCCCGCCGCTCGACGTGAAATTGTTCGCTTGGATAAACAAGTAGGCCTAATTTTAGCACTGACGCGCGACAGCATCGGTGCTACCGCTTGAACAATAAGTGTACAACGTGCAATAAAATAATACTGCGTTTTAAAAAAGTTCCCAAATTTTAGGCCTCTGTACGCACGACTTCTTGAACCTGGTAGGTTGAAACTCGAAACTTAGACGGTTAAAATCTACGATTTATGCTAAAAATTTTGTACGCAGGTTGTCCTGGTCTATCTGCAGTAATTTTGGTGCAATTTACTGTTGAAATATGCACCGCAGCCAAAAATCGCGGCAAAAACCCTAAAACCCGCATCTTATTTCAAGGTCATTTACGTGAAGAAATGTTACAGCGGCGGTAGTCGCGGTACACAAAACCGGCTATCTTTTGCTTTCGTTTTTTTCTGATGGGACTAGAGCAGCATTTTAAACCTGCTGCACGGTAGTAATGAGAAAGAAGCATATCATACGTTGCGTCATGTTTCACCGATATGCAACCTTGTTAGTCCGCCCGAAGTTTGGTCCAGTAACCTTGGAGATCTCGATGTGGAATTGCACCGGCCCAAAGCGCATTTTTCGGACGACCATATTTCGGCCACTAGGGGGTGCTGCGCCACCAAATTTTTACACGCGTTAGAGAATGACCAAGTCTTACTAGCGCACCCCCCACCGGGGACAAGGGCCCCCTTTACATTTTTTTTTCAAAGCGGGTTAAAACTTAGCCTTAATTGTAGCGAATTAGCCACTATATCTTTAAAGCCAAAGGGAGTAGCCTAATGAAACTTTGCCACGTGACGTACTGATAAGTGGGGCTGATAACGTGCGTACAAATTTTGGGGTGCACCGCCCCCTAAAATTTAGGATAGCGAATAATGTCCAAAATTTGTCGCAATTTAGGACAACTTTCAAATTTGAGCGCGAATATCTCTGGAACAGATGAAGATATGGACAAGCGGTAAACGGCGTTATCAACTACCGTCCCTGCCGGGTTAAACAAAAGAAATTTGAAGAACTTTGGTCTACTGACGACAACGGTTAGTTGGCTAATGTCTACCTACCCTAATCGACTTTTTCGGAAGACCATATTTCAGCCCCTAGAGGGTGCTGCGCCCCCAAATTTTTACACGCGCCATAGAATGACCAAGTCTTGCTAGCGCTTTTCCCACCGGGGACCTGGGTCCCCCCTACATTTTTTTTCAAAGGGGGTCCAAAATTGCAGTAGAACATATGGCATTCCGAGAACTGCCGTTCCGGGCGGTCTAATAAATTATTTAGGTTTAGATGACGATATGATATGAAGAGGCAAGTTTTGATGTAATGTCCAGGTACAGAACGTGCTTCAGACGGCCAACTCGTTGAACAACGCACTGTTGACTCGTGGTGGCGGTGGCGACCAGTCGTCCTCGGGGTCAGGTGCTCTGAGTGACTCGCTCTACCAGGCCCTGGTCACGGCACTTGTCGGCTCTGATCCGCTAGTCTACGGCGCTGTCATCGTCTTTGACCCGGTCCATGCGACAACCGGCGACTCAGCGACATCGTCGACCGGCCGACGAGCGCCCTACGTCTTTCGCAACTCAACCACCAACAAGCTCGAGGTTCAGTCGCTTGCTGGCTTAGGCTACCCCTGGTGGCGCCGCCGGCATTTGGGGCACCAAACTCAGTTAGAAATATGTGCAGCTGCAGTACCCCTCATCAGTGGCGTCGTGTCAGGCGCAGGGCCGTTTTCCTTTCGTCCCCCAAATTTTATTACTTCGGAAAATAGGACTTTGATGTTAAAATTTACTTGAAAAAATGTCCCATTTTCGGACGATTAGAGGCAAAATTAAAATTGTGTGCACTCGTCAGAAATTTGCAGCTATTTTTCGGACAATTACAGAACTTCCTGTTTTCTACTTTGTAACTCACAACGTCGTTGCCCACTCCCCCATCTATAGCGAGCGGCTAATGTTTCAGAATGCGCAGAACACGCCATAGGCGTACCGGTGTTTTGCTGGATAGACAGCCACGTGGAATCCAATGTTAAGATCTTGTGCGGCTCTGGAGTAAGCTGAAAAGTTAAACGGTTGAAAGTCGATGGGAACAATGCCGAAGCGCCACATAGTTGCGACGCCAGTGTTCACACCTACAATTATGCTGATTTTCTTATTAAACGGATAAAAAATATGCAGTGTGCTGAAACGGCTGAACGTATAATCAGACTTTTGTTTTTATACAGCGCATTAACGCAATCGAACATTTCTGCCAATAAACTCCGTCTGGCAGAGTGGATAGCTGCCACTGCTGCCGTCAATAAATGACGTGCGTTTTGTGCGAAAGATGATTAGTTTCAGCCGCTGAGCCGTACGAAAACACGTTTCGTGCGCTGAGTGCGGTTTGCTGTAATCGATTTTTGCAGCAGATCCAGCGCTTTTATCGGCGGCTCGTTTTCAGTGGCTTAAATTAAGCTTGGTGGTGGTCTCAGTATGGCACGCAGGACCTTAAGCGATCAGTCTATCAGCCAATCAAATCAATCAAAAAATTGCCACTTACACAAATGATCCCCACTACGTTGCAAGGTTAAGGAAAACATAAAAAATCTTAAAAAAATTATTTCTAGGCATCTATCGTAGATGACGATTTATTGTTTTTGTGCTTTTAATCACAAGCTGAACGGTAGTTAAAGCCCTGTGTCAACGGCGACTTTTATTTTTATGGAAATGCCAAATATTTGACCCCCGACAGAGTCTGAGTCGATTGTGATAAAATTTAGCACAGTTGATTACGTCGGCGAGGCAACCCCTACAAATTTATATAAAAAAAGCTTCTTGGCAAATGGGTGAAATATACGCAGTTTTTAATTCACATATCGTATAAATATGATATTATTCAGCAGCAAATTAACATCGAGTCAATGTGATGCGGGCAATATCGCCTTTAATGATTTTTGTTGTTATCGATGTCTCTCTCTCTTTAGACTGTGGATCCTTTAGGTTAAAGGTCAGCCAGACGGGTTTTCCGTCTCCACGCAGCTTTATTTTCCACGTTATCCAAGTCACTCAAGCCGCACGTCTTCCATGTTGCTGTTTTCAAAATGTGTTAGTCTGTAAACGTTGCCGTTAGCAAGTGTATAAACTGCTGTTTTGTACATTTATTTACTGATAGGTCTATATAATTGCTGCTGTCAGCTGACGTCGATAAGTTGTATAAATGTTGACCGTTGTGGTGCAGGTCCAGTACGTGGACGTGGTACGTGACATGGTGCGTGAGCTTCGTCGTCAACAGTCGGCTGGCGCCGCCGCCGCTAACACCACCGCCACCACGACCAACAGTCAGTTCTCGTGGTTCTGGCGTCAGCGTGAGAAGCATTTCTCCCGCCTGCTTTGGCCGCACCAGGACGTCTGTAGTCGCGCCGCCTCGGCGACCGACCAGCCGCTGTCGCCGGCGGCTGCCGCTGACCTGGCCGCCGCTGTGAGAACGACCGCTGCTGAAGGGTTCTGGGGCGTCACCAAGTTCGACTGCTCACGCTGTCGGTCGTGGACCGTCGCTTTTTCCGTCCCGTTCTTCGGCTGTACATCGCGCCGCAAGCTCGCTTTCAAGTAATAACGCGTTATCATCGTTGCTTATATGTTATATTGCTTATCTATTTTCTTATTATAACATTTCTTATTATACTTGTACAGTATTATGCTACATGATTCACGTCGTTTTGATTCTCACTTAATGTGATTTGTTCTATCAGTCATTTTAGACATTATACCACCTTAATAACATTTTTACAATAGTAATATCAAAATGATAACAATAATACGGAGCACTAAAAGTTTGGCAACTTTTCTTTATCCCCCAAACAAACGTCACAGCCTGGACGATGTCTGTTGGAAGGATAGAAAGGGTTGAATGACGGGAAAACTACGACTGCGTTTAGTTTCAAACGCGCCTGTAGGTTTTCAGCATAAATCGATTGACTGATTAATTGATCGATCGGCTGAGTTATGGCAGCGCACGGTCTGTGTACACTGTGTTGTAGGGGCGTGTTAAAAGTTGACATGAACCTGGGTGGCGTGGACATAAACCAATGCGCTTCCGCCAGCAGTAGTCGACACTTGTTTGCTAACACTCACCGGTGTCCGTCAATCATGCAGGTCAGCCCATCAGTTCGTTAGTCCATCTGTAACTCTCCACGTTTTCTCTTCTCTTGGCTGACGGCTTAGTCTAATGCTAACGTATTTCATCACCTACTTTTGTCGCCGACTCTCCTTATAGTATCGGAAGTGTTATAAGTTCCCGTAATCTCACTACACTCAAGCCTGACGACTGATAACCTCTCGCGTTTGTGGGCCTATATCACACACGCGTCCAGGCAGAACACACCGCCGATCACAGTCTTGAAATAAGTACGTTTAAGCACGGTCTATGTTTTATTGTACTTTTTTACACTCACATAATCCACTTCATAGACCGTGTTGAAACCTACGTGTGTCGTTTAGCGCGTCGTTTAAGTTACTCGACTATTTTTTTCTCACATTCAGTGGCTGGTTTGCTAGAATTTATGGCTGCTCTTTAGATAAGCTAGATAATCGTGTCGTGACTGACAAAACAATTTTGGATCTCAAATTGCAGCAGTTGCTAAAATGCACTGCTGAAGCAATTGCTTGAACTCAGAGGGCATACTGCTTTTTATGCAACACACTGCTATCGTGTTATCTGGCATCAACTGTCACGGAAACCGTTACCACTATCAAAAGCGTCAGAAAGACGACTGTTGTTCAAAAATTAGGGCGGCACCGATAGACCTAGTCGTGCAGTTTTTCGGTGGTTTTACGGCTATTGTAGTAGAAACTCGGTTCGGCGGCTAAATTCAGCGGCTTATAGGTCTACAACTAACGCTTAAAGGCCGAGGCTTGGTGACGACGCGTGTCATGCATTTTAGTGAACCAGGAGTCATGGAATTTATACGGCAGGGATGAGAAAATTTCGCCTTATTTCTAAAACTGGGACAGAAAAAGCACTGATTTGTTCGTCGCACTGATGTCATCACCAAACTGCATCTACACTTTTTCTTCAAATGACATTAAAATCATTGACCTTAAATGACCTTGAAGATCAGTACGCGCTATTGTGTCCAAAAGGTGCGAGATGAGAGCCATGGTTGCTATTGATCACTAATAGGAAATCGCAAGCCCTTTTAGATTAAATAAAAATTATTGACCTTGGATGACCTTAAAAGTCACTGACAACCAGTACGGTTGGCTATCCTAGCGACAGCTGGGCTTTTTGTTAGAGGCTGTTAAGACCTTGAAGATACACGTTATTGCTAAATTTTATCAACCTTAGCACAGCGGTTTACGACTTATTATATTGACAGAAAAACTAAGAAGCAAACTTATTAACGAAGCTACGAGCAGAATTGTCGTCTCTACCGCGGACAGTAATAATACACTTTTTGTATATTTTTTACACATTTTTGTCACTTTGTATATGCACGTCAGAAAAAACACCTGTCAGCATATAGTTACCGAAAATACGTGGATGTTATAAAAGAAATAAGAATGTTTTGCTTATTTTTTTTTTACTTTGCCCGGTTTTTCATCTTTTTAACCTTGAAAATGACCTTGCAAGGAAGAAGCAAGGGTGGCATCCACCCCAGTTCTTTTCTTTGCTCTACAACGAATTGATCTAGCATGGACGCCTGCTGTTAACACGGGATGCCACAAAGAATGTAAAATTGAATTTTGGCTGGTCCACTACTGGCGGTGCATGCGCCATAACTTCTCTTTATAATTCCGTAAACATTATCTATCCTACTTTTTAAATGATTTTTGACGAAGGTTTAAATTGGCGTAAAGATTGTAGTATATCGGCATATGTGGTTTGTTACGTGCGCAGTGCGTTCATATTCCTCATCGCGGCTTCCGACGCGGCAGTTACCGCTGCGTCTGTCCCGCCAGTCGACTCAGAGCCACGCCACCTGGCGGCAGGTCCTCCAACAACTCAGCGTCAGTGGACCAAAGCGTCGTCGATCTGGACGGCGTCGAACTCGAACAGGTCTGTTTGTCAATTTTTGCTTATGTCGGTAGTGTACAGCCAGAAGGGCAGTCGGGATTATGAGTATTCGTGACGCTAGCTCCAACATAAAAAATACGAAAAATGATGCTTTGATACGAAGTTTATCTCGTGTATTAGTGCAGTCTGCAACTAAGCCATCGCGATATTTGTATTTAGCAGAAACAGTCGTTTTACCCTCTGTCTTTTCGTTTTCTTCTCTTTCCCTTCGCTTTTTTTCTCTGCTTAGAAGTAAGGTTTCTTAAATCCAGCCAGGCGGTTTAGAGAAGCGCTGTAAGTTTCCTTAACTTGATCTGGGGCAACGCCCAAGCTGAAATCGAATTGAGGGCATTTTAGTCTTATAATGTGATATCTGGTGATATTTTTCTGAGAATTAACTAATCAAATTTCGTGCAGTTCAAACAGCAAAAGGTCAATTGCGACCAAAAGTTTGTCGTCAGTCGTTTACGCTAGACTCATTCAGGAAAAAATTGAAATCACTAATTTTCGGGAAGTCTGTTCACTAGCTCGTCATGTGTCCTTGCAAATCTCGCCATCTGCCATCTTTATCTGCTGGCTCTGCATTCGTTGGCCTGTGAGTTCCTTTACAATCCTGTACAATGACTCACAAGTCTCCTTTACTCGCAGCTTCTTCTGCTTCACTAGTTTTTGAATCGAACCATTGCAATGGTTTCCCTTGAGATAAAGTTATTATATTGATCGATTAGAATAGAATTGCTACGTAGTTGGTGCTTACCAGTTCTGTTATATGCAATAGAGTCATTGCTTCCTCGTGTTTGTGATATTAACAGTTTAAATAACTGCATAAATATAGCAGTAGCTAAAATATTTAAAGTATCGTTTAACAATGTAGATTTCATTCGGCAGATGACTGGGTTAACCAGTCTTCGTGTGTTGGTTGCTGAAAGACGTTCAAGATTTTTTAGTAAATTACATCAGTCGACTCTGTTTAGATCGCTAATGCCTCTGTTGTATAATCACATCTTCTGAGTTTGTGTATTTCTGTTTTTATTTAGGTTCTTTTCGTGTCTATTTCTTTCATTCTTTTTTTCATCTGTATATTGTGTTGCTACTGTCAGTATGACGAAATAAAGATATATATATAGTAAAGATCAAGGCTTGAATTATGAATGCAGTCAGGAATGGACTGTCAGGCTTGCACATGGCTAAGCACCATCCACAGCAGTCACCATGGCATGCACATAAAGCACAAACAACCCATGTGACCTTAAACTTTGACCTATGACACCGATATCCAATAGGATTCTAGAGGTTTTTCAGAGTACATGTTCATTCTAAATGTCATCAAGCTAAGTGCAGTGGCTCATACATTATCAACAGTGATCTCGATGTCAGCCAACTCTATATAAACTTTAATTGTAAATATCTCTAGAATGGATCAAGCAATGAACAAGCAGACAACGGTATGCATGACGCTACAACGGCGGAAATTCCGCCGCGCTAAGTGCTGTCCATTTGCTGGAGCGGCGGAATGGTACTTGTCCGTTAATTCGGCTGCACTCAAATTAGTAATTTGAAATTAGTATTGTTAATGCTAGCACTAACCTTAACCCTGACCCTAACCCTAAACCTAACCCTGATCCTATCTCTATCCCTAACCTTAGCCCTAATTTCACGTTGAACAGAATTAATATGTTGAACTTTGGTACATTAAAAAAGAATGACCTTCACCTTTGACCTATGACCATGAAAGACTACTATTTATTGACTGATTGAAAACCATAACAGCAGACAGCTGTGCTGTATTTTTTGATTAGACTGATACACTAATATGCGTTCCAGCTAACTGCACTGTGAAGAAGTCTCGTCTCACTTCCATCGTCTGCTGCAAACAGAAATTCGTCTTTTGCAACCTGCAAAACCACGCGCTTATCGTGTGAGCCATCGAGGCATGTGAAACTAACGGCAGCAAGTGTAGAAACTGTATTAAACATTGTTTAAGTAGTGTACTACCGTTTGTAGAAACAAACAAAAACCTAACGAGGAAGTACAAAATAAACAAACTGTGCACAGTGCTTAAAAGCAGAATTAGAGTTAAAACGGGAGGTTTAACTAAATACCGCATCGGCTGCATTAGACAACTTGGAGCCTAAAAAAGTTTTGAGTTTGACCATATATCAAAACGCATAAACTTTATTTCTAACTTTTTGTTTTAGTTTTAATTATTTAATTTGAATTCGTTGACGTTTGATACTAAAGCTGTCTGATGTGGTCGATGCAGTCCGATCATTCGATGAGGCCGAGCGGTAGTGCTGCAACTGCTGTATTAGTTACATATTCTACGTCGACGTCTGTTTATTGTTTACAAAGTGATTGTTAACTTGATTATTGTTGTTAACCGAGTTAGAATAATGTGCTTTGGTCGGTTTTCTGTGTATTCAGAGAAATGAACATTATAAAGCCGCGCAGGAGTATTTGCCTGATCAGTGGCATTTATTATCAGAGACGATTGCATTGAAGTGTACGTTCACGAGGGTAATGGTAATTTGCGGAATGCGGAAAGTAATTTGCGGAACGAAATCTGCGGAATGAAGATGATTGGTTGACCGGCGTGATCACGTGATCAGCCCGATTCCGCAAATTACTATCTACCTTCCGAGCTTGACGTGGTGGTAATTTGCGGAATGTAAGGTGCGGAATTGCTGTAGCTAACAACGGCAAACGACGAAAATGTTGAAAAACGTAGAAAACACGCTAAAAACGTTAACACTTTAAAACGTACAATGTGACTGTGAACTGTGACTCTGTAAAAAAACTGATTAAATTTTACGTCTATAATATTGTTGATTATGTTTTTAAAAATTTCTTTTGATGATTTAATATAGGCCTACTGTTGTTATTCACCATAACGCTTGATTTTTGTAACCTATAAGCTGGTGTACTCAACCAGTTTAGTTGACTTTGTCGCCTGTGTTCAACCAAACTTCAAAGCGCCGTTAACTTCACCTGAAGCGCCATAGATTTAAGCCTTTCGCGCGTCGAATGACACAGTAGCAGAGTCATTTTATTGATTTATGTATAGCCTAATAGTGCCTTAGTAACATTTTTAGGACTGCAATACTGATGTGCTTCAATGAGTAACGTTTATGAGGACATAAAAGTTGCATTTTCTATGTCTTGAGCTTCGTGAAACCGACAAAAATGTCCTGTAATTTTCATGATGCAATGATGTTGGTCAGTGTATTTTTATTGAGACTTATCGTAATGTAAGACTGCTGTTTCACATAAAATGATTTGGCGTCGTCTATTAGGCTATTATTAATCCGAAGTTCATAGGCCTACATTAAAGCATAAATCACACCATAGATGTAAAAAAACGTTGCAGGAAAAATTTAAAATGTTAAAAAATGTTAAAAAACGTGCCTAATGCTGTAAGCGCAGTATGCCTGAAATATGCCTGGAATAACAGTTTAGACAAAGACAACTTGATTTAATTTTAATTCAGCTGTGTGGTCGTAAGACAACAGCAATAAACTAACTAAATATGCGAGTTAAAAAAGTTTTATTTAGTACATTTGGACTAACTAAATGAACTACATCACTGTGACCAATTAATTCGTTTCTGTAATCCTAAAAGTGCTTCAATGTGTTGAGCAAAATAAAAAAA
>Ga0209367_1008197_pt1 | contig 14303 bp, 9 predicted proteins | sample WorMetLIZISLAND2_FD_187412 | JGI IMG/M metagenome (GOLD analysis project Ga0209367, IMG submission 187412) | Marine gutless worms symbiont microbial communities from Max Planck institute for Marine Microbiology, Germany - Olavius geniculatus... ... | reverse complement strand
TTGCTGCACATCGACCAGTGCCTGATCGGAAACGATTTAGTAGACACCACTCACGTCTGGGAAGATCATAGCCAGGAACGAGATCTGTTGGGTCATCAATGATGAAGGAGTTAACTGTAGGATTAACTGGAGAGTTTGAGCATTGGCTCCCCAAGATGTACCAGCCAGTTTAGCGATTATATTGTTCCTTGACTTTATTTTGGCTGCAGTCTTTGTTGCGTGGTGTCGGAAAGTGAGAGATCTATCCAGTGAGACCCCAAGATATACTGGACATGGATCATGATTGATCCGGCAACCATTCATGTAGATGTTTAGTTCTTTCGAGGCAAAACATACTGACATGCTAAAAAAACTAAAAGCAGTCTTTGTACAATACACGGTACATAATGTGCTGCTGTCTGTGGCCAGATGATGGTGAAAACTGCAAAACTCGGCGAAAGACTGAAGTAGGCTACATGCAGGTACTGTAGGCTAATCGTCATTGGAGTTAGCGCAAATGTATTTGCGTTCACCAGATGGCGCCACTCGGCGATACTGTAGTCGATGATTCGAGTAGGCTGTCGTCTTCTCATTGCAATCGACGTATTATCTAAAGTAACTTGCTGTGGTCACTAATTCCACAGCCGGAACCACGAGTGACGTAGTAATGCCAGACATTTGCTATTGTTATTTTGGCTTTAAAAGGCTTGGGTCACGTTACGTGTATAACTTTAGGTGTAATTTCAATAGCTGCCCGGAGCCTCCTATCCCAATAGTTAAATTTGAGTTAAGACTTTGGCGCCTTCGATCAAAGTCTTAACCAAAACTTGACCTCAGCCAATCTCACTTATATTGTATTGCTTTAAGTGACCCTTGTTTTCAGACAAAGTGTCTGTGGGTGTCTGCGTCTCTGCGTCCGCCGTATGTCTGTTTTTAGTCTGTAGGTGCAAGAAATGCTCACGAGACACGCGAAAGCCTATAGCAGTTCCGGTTCAGTAGTTTAGCTAAAAATTGTGGGGTGTTCACGCTAAGTTAATATACAAATACCTAATTCTCTATCTGGATCCCATAACTGTAGTTCCGTGGCGCCACCTTGTGAATGATATAGACTTGTGTCGCAGCCCGAAATCATCAAAAAATCCATAAAACTCCCTATTTTGGCGTTCAAGGTCATTATCTTCAAAATTTACTTCTTACTGAGTATAGCTAATGTAATCGCGACTTCATGGAAAATGTCATTTTCGCGGAAAGATAACGTCTAAATAAGCCTCTGCAATACCAAAACAGGAAAGCTACTGAAAGATAATTGTAGTAAAAAGCTTGAGACATTGTTGGCATAGAAATAAGTTACTTTTTATCTAAAATTTTTTAAACTTAATCTTGATTTTCGCTATGTTAACGCATGCCATTCACGTGCAGTACGGGAACGTCGTTGTGCAGCAGCCGTTATCATCAAGCAGCGTCATTTCTGCAGCATGCGTTAGCGTCGCAGGACTGTACATTTGTAAAAAAAGTTGTTGACTCAAAAGTTGGTTAATAGCAAGTTTTGTCACTGTTGCTGACAACTAAAGAAGCTACAGGCAAAAATTATTTTTTTTCTGCATTTCTGTTTATTTTGGTATGGAGTAAAGTAAGAATAAGAAGAGTGTTTTATTTTACACGGTAAAGTGGCGTCAGTATTCGGACAAAGTGGACTATTAGTATACTGTAAGTTGCGCGATACTTTTTCTATGCTGCCTACCAAAAATTATAAACATACGTTGAAATTTGCTAAAGTTATTAACCGAAACACTCTTAGCGTTTTTCACCTTGGATACAATAAAAACGGCATTTTCGATGACGTTATAATTACGTCAGCTCTACGTAGTGATATGGCAATATAAAGAAAAAATATTTCGACAGTTTACTCAAGTGAATATTCAAGACGACTCGTGACGTGCCAAAAATTGTGAAAATAGGTTTAAGTTTGTCAAAGATATGTCGAAAATACCGTACATTCTTTTTTCCGGACAAAAAGCTGGCTAATTCCAATGCTAATTAATTAGACCATTTTCCTAATTACAATTGCATTTTTAGTTAAATGTTTAATAAGTCATGATTGGTTTGCTGTTGCGACCACGGCACGGACATGACAGATGAATTGTAATGTGGACACTGATTGTTGTAGTTTAGGCTTAATGCACGTTTGCTTATTTTTCCAAACTGCAGTGCAGCATAAGTCTCTAAATTTTTAGTAAAAATATGAATAGAAAGTTAAAAATATATAATACTCTCGGTGCGTTATGTTTCATTTTAATTATTTCCAACTTACGCTAATTATAATTGTAATCAATTACGAAGCAACAAATGCCAATTCTATTTAATTAGCTTTGAGTTATACTATGTAAATCTAATTTCTAATAAATTGGCATTTTAGCTTAATCATTTTAATTTTACTTACGTAGAAAAAATGCCAGTTATTCCCATCTTTGTGCAAAAGTGTTCCATCAGTTTTCTGCGATTTATTGTGTTCGTGCAGTTAAATTACAGGATAATTATGTTAATTCTCACTCCTAGACAATTTGTTGCGCGTTTGTCTTATTTGCGATCCTATGACATTGTCGTAATTGTGTACACGAATCGTATGAGTAGTACTGTTGTTATCTGTGTAACTCTAATCGGCAGAATTTTGTAGTTCCTTTTCACGTGTAGATGCTACGCATCGCGCATTAATACACCCACCAAGCTAATGCCAGTGAAGCTAAAATAGTATCTGTTTAATGTAGGCCTATCGGCGGTTCTCACTATCAGATTTTTCACTGATTTTCTTACAATATGCCTATGCATTAAGTACGAAAATTAAGCGCAAACTTAGTAGCCAAATTGCTGTAAGATACTTGCAATGTCGGTGACATAAACTATAATAAGAAAATTAAATTGACAGAAACACCAAAAGTACATGTAATTTTCCAAACAGCATTATCTCGGAATTTTCTAAAGTACAAAATTTAAAAAAAATTATCACGGGCGTAAGCCTACATTGAAATGACATGTAAATCTGTAACACGGCAGTCATTTGTCTGATCATTGTAGTTTTAGTGCTTCTATTTTTTCTGCATAATTATATTGAAGTTTATGCGTAATCTTTTTTATTTATGCATACAAAATACACCTTTTGTCAGAAAAAAACAGTCAATTTTTTTTGTCATAACTTTGTCAAGTTTTCACTAAATTCGATAATTTTTGGCACGAAGATGGCCAAGACAATGAGATTATGCGAGGTGAACTCATTTTTCATCTCACTTAATTTATGTCAACGCACTACCGTGTGAAACACAGATGTTTCCAATTGTTGCATAACGTTGAAATATTTTCCAAGTAAACGCTGTAAGGACTTAATTAAGCACAAAATAAATCTCAATGTAAATTATTTAACAGAATTATAAGTTTGTATAACAATTCGCTTGCAAATCATCGGAATATATGTCCAAAGTGGGCCCCACAAAGAAAGACAATGGTTTAGATGCAACGCCACTGGCTGATAGCGAAATCAAAGGCTGACTGAGCAAACTGCATTCACTTATCGATCAGATGTGTTTTAAGCTCACCAGTCAGCTATTTTGTTGTCTGCTCTTTTTACCATAAAATATTTATTACTACAAAATTATTAACCCATGTGGCACCCTCTGTCGAATTGATGATGCAAAGGTAAGCAATCCAATACAAATAACCATCGCGTAATGTAACAATTTGGAGCATCTGTGTTTCACATGGTAGTGCGTTGACATAAATTAGGTGAGGTGGTAAATGAGTGCATCTTACATAATGCTGTCGTCCTGGCTCTCTATCTCTGTGTTAAAAATTATTAAAGTTGGCGGAAATTTGACTAAGTTCTGGCAAAAACAATTTTGACTGTTTTTTGAGACACGATGTAACATTTTTAACTTAAAATTTTTGTTTTGTGTGATATGTTACCCTGGTTACCTCGTGCTGTAACAACAAATAAAAAAGAATAAATAAAAAATTAATTACTGGACTAAATAAACAAATGATGTCGAGAGCAAATTAGACCGGGCATGTGAAAAAAATTAGTTATAAAATTTTTTAACTTGGAGTAAACTGAGACTTGTATGTCTTATTAGAAAGTTTAACAGTTGGCGCGTCTAAGGGCACCCGCCATTAGGACCCCATGATCCGAGAGTCAGCGTTACGTGGTAGTTAGACTGAAGCCTGTGGGAAAGTTAGCACGTTCCGGAGCGGATGGCGGAAGCAGGCGACTGTCGCCGTAGTAGATGTGCCGCAGTACTTCGCCGGTTGTCGTGTTCAGACTGCGAATTGTCAGAGGGTCGTACCGAACGTCGGCCGGATGTGTCCTAAACCAGAGATGCACGGCGAAGTTGCCCGACCAGTCCCAGAGCAGACCGTCGGTGTACAGCCACTGGCGCTCGTCCCAGTTCGGCCGGTGTATCGAGAACCATTCGACGTGCAGGAGGTAGGGATGACGTCGAGCCAGCGTCATAGGAACACGGCAAGCGTGCTCGTTCCAGCGAGCGTCGTCGAACTTGTCAGCGTAAGAACGACGCCAACGACGTACGAACTCAGCACCAGGACGTCGCGTCAGAATCAACCCGCTACCTGCGCGTGACATAGCGACAGTGACACCGACAGATAGTTCGATAATAGCATAACAATGTAACAATTAATCAGGCAACTGTGATATTCTGCACATAGTATACTATTCGTTATTAGGCAATATTTTACGTGAGAGTTAAGGCGAGTACAGAGTGACGTATCTGAACTGAACTGAAAAGGTTCGGTTTTCGAAGAACTGACCAATGGGCAAGCAGGGCGAGCCCACTGCTCATTGGTTGACGCGTACGTGAGCGATGATAACTGTAATGCATTACTGCTTACACATTGGTTAGTTCGTCAAAAACTAAACCATGCCATGCAGTTTAGTTCAGTTCAGTTCAGTTCTGTCACGACGCGCTATACGCGCCTTTAGACTTATTCTGCTAGTGGTTATTTACTATGTAGCTCTACCTATTGTAGACTGCGAGAGTGGTCTGTCCGTGTTTCGTGTCGCCCCATTGTCGTTACTTTCTTCTGGGCATCGTCTGCTGCTTAATTAATTATGTCGTTCAACATCAACTGCTGCTTCATCGCATCTGGCATATCACGCTAGCTTACACTGACTCTCGCAAACTAGCCAACACGTCAGAACCTTAATGTTATGTGATATTATGGTAAGAACTTAATTTGAAGTGTCATAGCCTAATGTTACAAAGTAACTGTATAGACAAAGTTGGCGAAATGGCAAAGTAATCCTACGGAGACAGAATGTTTGCGTATTAACTGAATATTAGAGGACATGAAAAGGCACGGGATAAGTTCGGTTTTTATTTTTAGACGTTGTCTAGAATTTTCAAGTGACGATACAGAGACTCCACGCCTAAATGTATAGTCTTGTCAAGCAGAAACTGAGCATGCATACCGAGCAGGTCGGGCGTCTCGGCTCCTAAGACGACGTCGAAGTGATGCAGACTGTCCAGCGGCCTGACGACGATGACATCAAGATCGATGTAAAGTCCTCCATGTTCTTCAATGATTGCCAGCCGAGCCACATCCGACTGGTGCTCCGGCACAGACAGCGTCCGGTTGAACACGGAGGTCGGACGTTCGTACGGCACCGGGAGCAGGTGGGCGACCGACTGGCGGGCAAACTGCCACCAGCGTCCAGACGGCGGCGTCGAGGCGGCGTCGTACCAGAGCAGGATCTTGCGCGGCCGGGCGTACCTCTGGACAGCCATCAACGCCAGTGCCTCGTGGAAACGGAGCTCGGTGCGCGGCGGGAAGAACCAAACGACGTGGACGACAGAGACGCTGCCATTAGTTGACGACGTCGAGGACTGTCGGACGGGCAGATCCACGGCATCAAACGTCGACGGCGTCAGTCGCTTCGTGAACGCCGGCTGCTCTTCGTCATCGTTGTCAACCTCGTCGATTGGATTGGCAACCATGGAAAAGCGCAGAGTGACGACGGTAATGTAGACGAGTGAGATCATCAACAGGTTGCACATGACGGCACGACGACGCAGAACCGACATCCTCTCAGTCCGACAACAGTCGATCAGTCCGCACATGATGACGACAGATAACTTCTCATCTATCTAAGCGTGACTTCAGTGTTCGTCGCAACTTGTGCTACATTATATACACTGCAGCTTAAGTCGACTGGCGCATTAGTTCTTCATGTTTGCTGTTTGTATGCAAAACTGTGCGACCGCGTTTTGACAACGCCTGTGCTAAGCGACGCTTCAGAGATCAGTTTTAATCCGCAGACGCTGCAGAAACCATATCTTAGCTTAATCACGTATTATACGGCTCTTTGCAGTTCATTGTGCTCGAAAAGAATATCGTCCGTTCCGTCCGTCGGTTATATTTTTTGTTGGTCTATGCAGTTGCCATTAACGCAGCCCGCCGTAACCAGGAGCCGCGTGCAGGCTAGCAATCATCTTACGGCTGCAGCAGCGGCGTAAAAGACTGCAGCTCGCTAAAGCCCGAAGTGATGACGGCAAACTGTTAGCTTTATGGCTTACGCTGAGCCGTCGTCATAGACTTTCACGTGAGATGTCTCGTCACTCCCGCTGCTGCTGCTGCTGCATTGTTTACTTAATCCTGGCACGCCGTAAAGCTTCTTTGCCGCTGACGTCAACGCGACGAATGCTCCATTATCGCACCCAGCAGCCAGTTCTAGAGACTGTCACCTAACTGCAAAACGACACACACAACAATCGATAACTCACAACGCTACTAATACTATACACGAATAATAGAGTAGTCAGAAAAAAATTGCGACGGCGCTACTATACGTAGGCGTAAAGAATGCAAATATTAAAGGAGTGGAGTAGGCTTATACAGAGTGGGCCATAAAAACCGTCCCCTATATTATTCTGCTTAAAAATGCTACTGCATTTGTTTATATGGACAAAATGGCACACCATATAAATTGCTAGTTTGTTCTGCACATATTGATATCAAAACCCAATAAGTGTGTCAAAATGTTATTTAAAATAATACGATAGAATCAAAGCACACTAACTGTATTATATCACAATGGTGAAACACAAATGGAAATACGTGCTTGCGTGTATGTCTAAGTAAAACAGCAAAAAGTTTATACAACAACAAGACAGTCAAGTAAACAACTGTTCAATGTGCCCTTCTGAATCTCTCTCGAAATTTTGCTAGACTCAAAGTTGCCTTCCTGGCTGCATATCAGCTCCGCTATACACTCGATATTCTTTCTGTGTTGTTCGGACAATCCGCTCCCGTCCACTGCCGAACTTTCGAGAAATCGAGTTCGTCTTGTCAATTTTGTGCAGAAGATCTTTAACAGAACTGACCGCCCAATTCTTGTTAGGAAACTCTTTACAAATGCGTTTAGTGCCCCATCTTTTTTGTTGGCGAACGAGTTTGATAAACACTTTATCCTCGTACGTTAAATGACGTTACACAGTTTTCCCATTGTGTTTCCTCTAGAGTTGGGTTGCCTTCATTTATTTTATCCCATTACAAAATTATTGAAAATATTCGCACGAAATTTGCACATATTACTCAAAATTGATTATATTTTAACGTACGTTATTCACTTTAAATATACATTACTCTTGAAAGACATAATTAGCTGACATGTAGGGGGCGGTTTTTATGGCCCACTCTGTAGAATGGGCATATTCAGCTTTTGAACGATTAGAACGCCAGGCGTGATATATATTAAGCTTCTTAGTATATATAACCGACTTTTAAAACTCGAATTTTCACTAGGCCTACTTTGAAAGGAAACTTTGAAAATCGGAGAAAGCAACTGCTTAGTTTTTTTATATTTACTACGCCACTTTACGCAGACAAAGCCCGTTAACCGAGTGTATAAAAATCCTCTACGATACAGCAAGCCTAGGGTCGAGGTGTACTGAATACAAAGCATGTCATGAATACGTAATAGAGAGACTATTCTAGTTTTCGTGCAATTTATAGTAAAATTATTGCTACATCCATGGCTATATACTTTGCGAGTTGAATGGGAAATGCATTATTATGCAAAAAAACTGATGCATTATGCTACAGACAGTATCTTTTCTTAGCCACGCTATAAAGTACAGCTATGAGGTTAAATAAAGCAAAAAACGTGTAATGTGTACCTTAAATAGTTAGACGCGAATTTCGCAAGAGTACTTAGATGTATAAACAAATCAGAATTAACAGTCTTTTTCGGAAAAAGTCAAACTGGCAAGAACTTTCAGTGACTTTATGTTTAACGTATTTCTTACGATAAAAGTCATTTTTTTGTTCTAATAAAAGTCGATAACAATTTCAAGACAATTTTCATAATTTTTAATTTAGAAGGCTGCATCTGAAATACGTTACTAATACTTTGGAAGCAAATGCAACAAAGTTGATTTTACACATAATCTTCTGATGTCATTTACATGCAACACAAGCTGTCGCATATGTTGATTATTAAAACATTAATATGTCGCACGGCTGACAATAATTATGCATGTTGAGTTGACAGCTCAGTAACGCCATAGCAATAGCACTGGGACACCTGCCTCCGCGACTTCCAACTGTTCAATTTTTATATACTTCACTTCAGATCCACACGAACTCTGATATTCTACTCCGTGTGGTTGCCTAGCCATCAACAACCAGTACGACGTATTCCGCGCACGCTTTGTCACCGTCCGTTGCATGAATTTTGCAATATTTTGCGTATTACCCGTTGCTCTGAGCCGGCACAAGTAGAGAGGTGGCATGCGGTTTTTGAAATTAAACCGCACCCAGCTTGCGTTGGTGTTGTTTTTACAACTTTCGGCTGCAGCAAATTACGGTGCAGTCTATGCGATCATAGCGTGGTTTAAGTACGATACCGCACTGTCTGGGGTGTTATCAGCTCGTACTGCGTACTCGCTTACCCATTCTAGCAGTCCAATGTCTAGTACATGCCGCGCGTCGTTGCGGCAACGTCTGGCGGTTTCAACCTGGCAGACAGTATCATACTGACCACAATACAACATAACGTTCTAATAAGGTGCGCAAACGGATAGACGGACGAACACAAGAGATTCGGATCCGTGCGGAAATTGAATTGCATATTAGCGGTGCTGGAGACGCAGCTGGACATCACTGTTTGCCTGTCGCTGAATCCGCAGCATCCGGTGAGTGTTTTGATAAAGCACGAGCACGTCGTCGTCTGCGTCGTCTCGCTGACTGACGTGTTCGCGGCGTGATTGCATTCCGTGTGGCCGCGGGGCGGTGAGAGATTGCGAGGACAGACAGACACGGCAGTCGGAACGGATTAGTCGACAAATTTTGAGTCGACGTCAGTCAAGGCGTGGACGAACGGTAGCAGCAGCGGTTTCCGGGCGCCCCGAGCCGTGCGTCCAGGTCGCTTCCGGTACATAAAGTGCGTCAATGCCAGTGCTGCTTGACAGCAACGTCACTGAGTATTATGACCTGCTTCGGTCCGTCAAGGCCGCACGCTTCGCCAGGCTAGTGATGGAACTAACACGATCTTTGTCCACCAGCACGGTAACGAAATGAAACGTTAGTGTTTGACTAAAAAGAAACAAGAATCGCTATAACTTTCGGTACTTTTTATGGGAATGCGCTTTGGGTGTAGGTTATTTTGGGTGTGTTGTGGCTAAAATCCAACCGATTTTCACGACCAGCCTAGTGGCAAAACCCCAGTTATTATTGGACTTAGCAGTACCAATTTCGACACGAACGTCTAAATGAGAACTCCCTACCAGCGACTCCAATCGAAACTGATCTAATTCATTATATTATATTAGTGATGAAACGAACGCGAATTTTGAGCGCCTAGCTGGGTAATGTATCGGTTCGAAATAACACACCCGTCACCGCAGGCTTTGCGGTTATTGCGCTTGACGAAATTATTTCGTGACTATGGTAATGAAGCTGTGGGTATTACGTGCTTAATACTCACGTCAATCTCGGCTCTAAGCCAAGCTTTGTGCTAACGTACACAACACATAGACGCTGAAAACTGCTATATTTACATGACACATTCGGCACCGCTGCGTTATGATACTATGAGGGGGCGTAGACCTACGATTCATTACGTGTTTTATCAGCAAATTAATTTGTGAACGTAAAATCACGCTGTTGAAAATCAATAAATTAAATACGAATATACAAAAATAATAATATATTCTGTGTATTTACTTTTACACTGACAGTAGGCCTAAGCTATCTTTATGAAATATTAACGGCAGCTTTAAATATGCTACTGTTTACTAGGTACTGTAGTAACACATTCACAATTTGGTGTACATATACTTTGAGCAATAGTCTCTACTGCAAATTGGCTGTTAGATGTAGCGGAAAAATATGAAAATTGGTTTTCGTTTGACGTAGTTATGAAATTATGAAATCCGGTGGTTTACTTCATTGTTGATCACAGTGTAAACGTAGCGAAAGCCTGAACATTTACAGTGCATAGTGCATAGTGATTCATTAGTTTGGTTAAGCCCAAATTCCATTACGCCGACTTTCACCGAAACTTCTCCACCTGGAAAGTCGTGAACACAAATATGAAAATCGAGGACACAAACGGTGACAAATCATGAAATCATAAAGTTTCGGTGAAAGTAGCGAACAAAAATCACAAAAGTCGCGAACACAAACCATCTCGACATGTCGAGATTTTGCGACAGCGGACTCTGTAGCAAAGTCGGCGTGATGAAATTTGGGTTTTACTGTTCTCTTTTAGTATACATAATGCTTACCATAGCTGCTGGTGGTGAGTTATTGTAAAAATAAAGAAATTAACAATGTGCCGAAACAACCAAAAACCACATCGATATGTTATCTGCGTTTAGATTCGGCTGTCAGACCAGTTCGACGTTCTGTCACTGTTGGCTGACTGACGGCGATAACGACGACATGGTAGTGAAGATTCGACAACTGTCACTCACTGACAGTGTCACTGTCACTACCACACAGTGTCCCACGCATCCCTCTAGCCGCTGTATCATGCACGTAGCGCTAACTCGCTCTGAATGCAGAAGCAAGCGACCCCACTCGCCCACGAACAGATTTCATCTCGTTCCATACTACCATACAGGCGACTCAGTGCGTGCAGGCGTCAATGGAATTGTCGACTCGTCGCCTGGTTTACCGTTCGATAGCATGACGCCTTGGGTGGTATTACGTCACCCGGAGAACGCATACCTTGGGCTATTCTCTAGGCTTTCGTATATAGCAGAGAGAGACAATAATCTAAACCGAATATCAGCTGACGAGAATGCTCAGTAGTTCAAAGTGCTAAAGCTAAAACCGTTTCACAACATCAAACATTTCTATAGTTTAAGTTTAGTGCGTATAACTGTTAATTAATTGCAGCAACGTGGCTACTAGGACTATAAAAGCATCCTTGCACTTAGTGATGCCATCCGTCCGGTGCCTTCCACAACTGTTCTACCATCCAAAATGTCCGAACCCAAGAAACAGTAGAAATCACCCAAGCTGTCTAATGTAGCGTCACCAACTCTAGAAATATTTGATGTTGTGAAAACGGTTTTGACTCAAGCAGTTCGAATTACTGAGTATTTTCGTCAGCTGATATTCGGTTTCGCTTAATGGCAACCTTCAATACAAAAGACCCGCTGCCCAAGAAACCACCCAAGGTGTACGTCCACAGGACTGCGCTGCGATGCTGTCTGACTGCGAGTCCCAGGTGAATGCGGCGTCAAGAAGGAGATTCAATTTTCGATCATTCCGCCTGTCAGTCAAGCGCCGTCTGTATGTCTGTCTGTCTGTGTGCTCGCGGTTATGTGGCGTTGCTCTGCAAAACTGACACGCATACGGTTACACACCGTCTTCTGTTGTTGCCTCGCTCATTGTAAGCCAGACACGTACTTCACGGGAGTTGCTCTTTCGTTATTACACGGTCGCCTCATAGCTACATTGTGCGTTTGACCGGTTTGTCCGTCCGTCCGTCTGTCCGTTTGTCCGACTGTTCGTTTGGCTAGTGCAGGATCCTATTCCTATTCCTAACTCTTTAACGAAAAAGCGCAGAAATCATTTCAAAACTATAGCGTAAACGATCCCCACGATAGGAGTAGATGGTGTGCCAATTTTCGTTTCGGCTCTGTTTTTTGTTTCGACCTCTTTGTGTTAAAATTAATTACATTACGTTTATATAAATGTTTTCTTTGACTGCTGCCATCTTCGTGCGAAATCGCGGACGTCATGCACACACTGTTTTAGATTTTTAGACCGCCTGATATTCACTGCAGCACAACTCATCTACAAAACGCTTTTCGACGGACATTTTACTGCAACTAAATTTTCACTTACTGGGCCAAAATGTGACGGTTCCTCATCTCGTGTTCGTAATGTCTAGATAGTCAGTACGATTGCCAACGACGCTGCTCGAAGCAAAATTTGAAGTTGACTAAAGCAATACTACACGTACTATTTTCTGTCTTTTTTACCGCATTTTAGAGTGTAAAAACATCGTGCAATTGCAACTGCCTGCACTCGCGACATCATATACTAAACCGGAGTCGGAAAGCAGAAATCATTGGAGTAAACAGGCGTGCGCTAAAATTGGAGAACCGAAAAATGCACAGTTAGCAGAACCTGTAGGCCTAAGCCTCGGTTTTACGTCTGTACAACTAACAAACTCTTTAACCACATGGCATTCGTATTTTAATTTATCTGACAGTATACAAACATTTGTGCTATCTGTGCTTAGTTAGCCTATACCGCAATATGCATTGATAATGATTCACCCAGTGCATTTTTCTGGTTCCATGAGAATTAATAAACTGGTTTGATAGGCCTATGGTTTAATATTTTAATTTAGCATATTTTCTGCTTGAGTAACAATATTAGAAAGTTAAATAATTATATGTGATGTACTTTCCTAGACATGGCAGTGTGTCAACAACATTTTTGTCTTTTATTTTTCACCGCCTAAAATTAGGTCCTTCATTTTCCGTTTTTTTAAAATTTTCCACCGCTTGAAATTTGGTCCTGCACTTTCCAGTCCTCTATTTTCCATCTTCTAAAATTTGATCTTTTATTTTACAATTTCTGAAAGGTAGTAATTATCGTCTATTATTTTTTGGTCGTCCCTTTTTCAGTCCTTCATTTTCAGTCAATCTGTGGACAGAACGGTTCACAATCAAGTCGAGTAAACAGTGACCGAAAAAAGGAAATACTTACTATGCAGCGTTCGTTCGCTGACGCCATTGAACACGGGCGATAGTCGTCAGCGACTATGTCATAGGCAACAACTTACAGACTGCCAGATAAAAAAAGAGGGTCTACGTGCGCGATCATTCTAATGACAGTCAACGTTAGTTAATTTAGTGACAGAAAACAATAAAACCACAAGTACACGGTGAAGAAAAATACATGCTGAATGCAGTTAGTGAGGCAGGCTAATTTAGCAGCATTGCAATATTTCGCGCTTAGTTGTGCAAATTTTTATTTGGAAAAAAACAGCATAGTAACAAATTTCTGTCATTTAGCACTTTTGGCAGAACTTTATTACTATACTGTTTTCTGCGTAAAATTGAAGGACTTACTTCTAAAACCTATTAAGTAAAAAAATGAACTTTAACCAGAATGGACTTAAAAGATTTTGGAAGTAGGCCTAAGCCCTTCAATTTGCAACATGATTATTTGGCGATGCAACGTACGTTTCTCTTTTCTCTCGGAAGACACATGTTCAGCTTCTCCAGCCACCAACAAAAACTCGTAGGACACCTGAGCCGTCGGGTTGTGACAGTGTTCAAGCCCCACTCTTCGATTTGTTGTCGACCTGTTTAACAAGTCGTCCACTGGCTGTAAAGCATCTTCACATATTAAGATGATGTGGGTGTTGCTGTATAGGCCTCCGAGTTCTTTACAGACTCGTTGTAAAACGTGTTCTGGAATTGCTGTAGATCGTGTGTTGCGGGTTTGTTGTACAGCTTATTGTACAACATGCGTACACGACGTAACCACAACAAATCGGAGGCGCTGTTCTACAGTCATCAGTGCCGTACATCGTAAACGATTGTTCAGTGAACAAGTTTGAAGGTGGTTCTCTGCAGCTTTTCACACCGCTTCCGACTGCGCAAAATCAATTGCGTAGGCAAGACAGATTAGATGAATGAACCGGGTGAACTCTCGTAGTAGCTGTAAGACAGTCTCTGTAGATATCTGTAAGTCGGTTTCTGTAGAATTTTCCTCGATTTTATTACAGCGATATTATCCAGACAGAACTCTCAAAGACGAATGCGTCAATCAACTGTCAGAAAACTTAA
>Ga0209367_1008196_pt1 | contig 14303 bp, 11 predicted proteins | sample WorMetLIZISLAND2_FD_187412 | JGI IMG/M metagenome (GOLD analysis project Ga0209367, IMG submission 187412) | Marine gutless worms symbiont microbial communities from Max Planck institute for Marine Microbiology, Germany - Olavius geniculatus... ... | reverse complement strand
CCTGTAACCTTCTGGTTACATTCGGGGACGCGCATTGGGCCGAGCTGATACGGCCTCAGCGCTGGGCAGGTGTAAGAGCCTGTCCACCCCGGAGGTAAGGTAAGGACCAAATATTGGTCATTGTAAGTTAAATGTTGAAACTGTTTGCTGATCTGAACAAAGCTAGCTGGATCTATAGCCGTAGTGATTAGAAATGGGTATATTTATTCTACATTCTTACACTAATGATCTTTGAGTGCAGGGCTCCCAGTTGTCCTGAAATTCTCGAAATTTAACAGATGTCCTGAAAATGTCCTGAAATCAGCAACTGTCCTGAAATTTTACTCATTTGGTCAGAATGTCCTGATATTCACCTTTGTTATGCTGTTGTTATGGCATTGCATTCATTTTGTACTTTACTTAGTTAACAGGACTCTGTCAGTACTTTTGGCTTAATTACTTACTTACTACAGTTTTGCCTTAGTATGTTCATAACAGTGCTTCAGTAACACTTTAGAACTGCAATACTAATCTGCTTCAATGAATAACATTTATGAGGATAGAAAAATGTGCATTTTCTGTGTCTTGAGCCTCGTGAAACCGTCAAAAATGTCCTGAAATTGTCCTGAAATTCTGTAAACATTGTGTCCTGAAATTTCACTTCTTGCTCCTGGGAGCCCTGTGAGTATCTGTGTGAACAATGTTAATTTTAATTTATATATGCTGATATTTCTTCACTGCTTCATTTAAAATTACTTCCGGTCAGGCTGTCTACAAATACAAACTTCGGGAGTCATCAAGGCATGAATGTTGCTATAGTTGACATTTGTCCATCGCAAATATTTTATGTTTAGTAAATTTTTACTTTCTTTACAACATTGATGTGAGTATCTGCACCGATCGCAAGTTGCTGTGATATGGTCAGGTTGCATGGGTGACAAGGTCTGGTCAGACGGAACTATCAGAGCCTATAGCCATACGTCCAACTAGCGAGACTGTCATGTACCCTTCATACGCCAAGTGGGTCCAGTCACACCGTGACCTTCCAATCAAACTCAACCAGTGGTGCAATGTTGTGGTAAGCAGGAGCTGCTATCCTTATACCTGCTGTAGGCAGCCTGCACCCAGTGAAAAACAGGAGGGCTTTAGGGTGTAGATCTACAATCTTAGCAAAACTTTTTCCACCAGTTAGGGGAAGGAGCCAAAAGGGGGGACTTGAGCCTGAAAATTGGAGGGGGGGACTTGAGCTGATTTCAATTCCAGATTTGGGGGGGATAAAAGCCACTAGTGATAAGACATGGCTGATCATGTATGTTAGAATTCACAAGAAGGCATTGTAATTCTTTTTAGGATCTTTACATTACAAAGTTTGTATTGAGATGTCATCAATCGTGACAGTCTTTTATTTGGAACTAGATGAGAAATGCGCAGTAGCTAGTTTGCTCAGCAGTTTTTGGATGCTGAAGTGGCTAGAATTTTGGATCCTAATCAATTTTATTCTTATCATTGCTGCTTTGTTACGTTTTTGTGTGTTTTGTTTGCTTGTGGATCTGTGTCCAATGAGCATGATGGGTGAGGTAGGTGGGCCTGCATGTTGTATCTTGGGTCCACTGACTTTTATGTTATCTTAGTCTTTCAACTGATGCAGGTTATTGGTTACACATAATGACACGCATCGTGTCACTCACAGTAACCAAATGCTCTCAGCTTTATTGAAAGTTCTTGAATGAGGTATTTATTTTTGCCGGAACTGTGAATTCCTCGAAGACAAAACAGGGCTTTGAAAGTTCGGGAACTTGATGGAAATCTTGAAAGTCCTTGAATTCTAGTTCCTGCAGTTAGCAATACTATTTTTAGGCTGCGTTCACATAGACATGAGTACGAATACGAGTCCGGGTTTCCCTTTATGGCCTGTAGAAGCTTCACTCGTACGAGTGGAACGTTCATGTTCACTTGTACAAGCACATAAGGCTGCATTCACGTAAACACGAGTATGAGTCTGGCACTGTACGGGTACCCCATATAGGAGTTCCGGTAAACACGAGTTTGCGTGTATTTCAGTGGTGGTCATTCACATACATACGAGTACAGGTTACCTGTAAATTTCACTCATACGAGTAGTTTCTGTGCAGGTCATGTTTTTATCCAACCCGTGCAAAGTAAACTACCCGTAAATAACAATAATATAATGTACAAAAGCTGTGGTACATACTTGATGTCAGAACTGACGTCAGTGTAAAATTATTCATCGTTAGAGGTGCGCGGTTGGTAAAATTATTAGCGATGTGATGAAATATTGTTGTTTATTCGCAAAGCATTTCTTCGATTCGATTTCGTTCAGTATGGCCGACACATGTTGTGCTTGTACAAGTGACCATGAACGTTCCACTTGTATGAGTGAAGCTTCTACTGGCCATAAACGGAAACCCGGACCTGTACTCATACTTGTACTCGTGTTTATGTGAAAGCAGCCTTATGCTATTAGTACTTTATGTATGATGCCATAAACATTAAATTCGATACTCAAACGTCACATGGTAAAAATCACAGGAATGGGTTCGGACAAAAGTACTTAAAAGTCTGTGAAAGTTGTTGAACTTTTTCGCAATACTGTGGCTTTATTGATCGCTGCAACAACCTCAATGTGTACGTCTGGTTTCTGACAGAGGTGGGAGTTTAAGCACCCGCAGCCTTTCCTGCGAACCAGGGAGTTCCTTTGGCAGGAGGGTCACTCGGCGCATGCCACGATGGAAGAAGCAGAAAAAGAGGCAGCAGATTTTCAGATATATTCGTTTTCTTTGCCTCAGATTTTGTAATCAGTTTCTTTCTACAGTTATAAATTTAGATTAGTATTGATTGAAAAAATGTGATCAATTAATCGCCGAAAATTTATGGAGATTAATTGATTAATTTAGATTCGTTTTGTAGCCAGTAACTGGTAGACATTCACACATATACAAAACATATTATAGGGTGAGTCTGAATTTGAGTCAATTGTTAATGGACATTGGACAAGTATGCAGAATTACTCCCCAATCTAGCAAAGTGTCATTGGTTTGCAGCGCTGTTCTAGGGTCATTGCTATATCATTCCCTTTTGGAGATATTTATGATCACTGTTTGAAATTGTTTGAAATTTGATGTTTTTTGGCCTCTGCCGAATTCAGGGATTGCATTTAATGCTTATTTGCCATTGCATAATGCATATGTCTGTCAGAAAATATAAATTTATGATCTTCAGTTTCTTCAACCTTCAGCCCACTCTGCTTACATCTCACCTGCTGGTATGTTGGTTATCTGCAGGTGTATTACATTCTGGACCGCTATGCCTGTATCTACGAGCATCTACTGGCCGTTCCGGTCATCAAGGGCAGGAAGACTCAGAAAGAGAAGTTTGCTGGAGCCGACTTTACTACGACCGTTGAGGCTTACATTTCGGCCTCTGGACGTGGAATCCAGGTGGACTCACATAATGTAGTAGCTAGTAATATGGTGTCTGCTGAATGAAATATTAGTAATGTCATTATATAAGTAATTAGCAGTGGCAACAATGTTGTTGCCAATTTGGTTACGTTTGTGGGTTCTTGTAGTCTTTCTAGGAAACGCAAGAATCATATTCTTTGTTGATTTGTGGCTTTCAACTGATTTATACTATAGTTAACCATTGTCCTATTTTGAAACTGTTACCTTCTTGTAGTCCCCCTGACAGGCCCCTGTACCTGTAGTGATTATAATTACATTGTGTCCGGTAAGTAAGTAAACTGCTAAACATTGTACCATAGAAATGTCAAATCTAAACGAATTTAAATAAAATTTCATACGCTTAATTTGCAATAAATTGCTGAATTGAACACCAAATTTCATTGAAAATTTTTATTTCTTAGTGGAGTTATTTATAATTGAATATCAATAACAAAATATCTTCCTTTCCAATATGGCGTTACATAGCCTGCTGCAGTCACTCGATCGAAAGTGGCATTTGTTGATGCAGTCATCATAAACAATAACAAATTGGTATTTTCTGTAGATGATCCTGTTTTAATTAAACTGTTGAGACAACAGAGAGTATATGATGCTAAAAAGTTTATCGCAGAATTTCCCAGCAATCTGTGGACACTGTCAGGTTGCTTAATACTGGACACTTCACGTTTTGAAGTTACCTTACAAAAGTCACTGTAACTATTGTTTGCATTGGTAAGTTGATTGGCAATGGGTGATGCATTTTTGACGCAGAATTTTGCCAGAATCACATTTGTATATTGGAGTTACACAAATGTACAGTGGTTTAATTATGTAATGCCATATTGGTAACGAAGATATTTTGTTATCGATATTCAGCAATTAATTACTTAATCAATTAATAACTCTGCTAAGAAACATTATTTTTCAGCGAAATTTTGTGCTCATTTCAGCAATTTATTGCGGATTAAGTGCACGAAATTATATTTAGATTTGTTCAGATTTGACATTTTTATTGTGCGATGTCTAGGGGTTTACTTTTTTAACCGGACACAGGGTGTATGTAATTATAAGTCTCATATTGCATGAATCGTCTCCGAAATGACCTATGATGTGTTGGGCGAGATGATAAACCCTTCTCACTAACTCATATTGCTTAAAGTACCATCATTTATGTCCATATATCTAGTTGATTCTTTCCCCTTCAAATTTGGAGTTAAAATTGAGATCAACTCCCTCCGCTTTCGATTTCAAGTCCCCTCCCCCTTTTTACGCTCTTTTCTTTCATCGCTGGAGAAGTTTTGTTAAGGGTGTAGATTGCCAAGTGAAAAATAGGGCGGAGAGTTTTGTTACACCCTTAAGAAAATTTCCCCCCTATTTTTCACTGGGCACAAGCTGCACCCAATAGGCATAGGGATGGAAGCCATTAAGAATGTCAGTTTTGTTGAATGTGTGGATCAAAACTTTTCCTTTTGCATTTTTCACTGAAAAATCTACATCATTAACAGAACTTTCCTCTGTTCTTCAGCAGGCAATTTACACTGGGGGGAAAAGGGGATAAAGCATAGGGATGGGGAGTACAGAGAAAAAAGGGGAATGGAAAAGGGGCGGATGGAGGGTAAGGCAGGAAGGTTAGGGATCTTAAAACGTGGGGGTGAGTCTGTAAGTGGGGGAAAGAGGCAGAACTTGCATCGATTTCAATTTCAGATTTGGAGTGATAAAAACCGCTGCTGTCTCTAATGTTGTTAGTGATATTTGCTGCAGGCGGCAACGTCACATCATCTAGGCCAGAACTTCTCCAAGATGTTTGACATTTCGTTTGAGGACCCAGACAGCCGAGAGCCTAGCTTCGCCTACCAGAACTCGTGGGGCATCACAACGCGGTCTCTGGGTATCATTGTCATGGTGCACGGCGACAACAAAGGTCTTGTTCTGCCACCGAGAATTGCTCATGTGCAGGTCAGCTTTCAGCCATCGAAACTGGTAGTGCTGTAGATATTAACAACTAATCTCATGATTCTGTCTAATCATTAAGAAGTTTCAATGAGTAATAATGATACTCATTGAAACTTCATAATCATTAGGCCCAATTATGAGATTAGTTGTTAATTATTAATTCTGACGTTCCATTGATCGTTGAGGCTTACATCTTGGCCTTGGAATGTGCAATTCAAGGATTAATTCCTTAAATCTTTGGCCCAGCGTAAGTTTTATCGTGGTCTACAGTGTATTGTGCAAGTGTAGTGAAGCATAATAGTCTACATACCATGTTGAAACATACTAATTACATTACTCTGATCAGCATTTGTTACTTGTATGTGATAAACATAATGCAACACGCATTTCAGTCGTCATGCTTGACTGGAACGAAATATGGGCAGTTATAATGCTACAGACACAGTGTTGTTTATAGGAGAACCAAATAGGTGATGAAGTTATATCATTTTCTGGCACAAACAGCTCAGTGTATTTTATTTTAGCTTGTTCAGCTATATTGACTATTTACGCTTGTTAAATCAGCATTTACGTGTTATTTAGCAGAAAGTCTGAGAATTAACTGCATTCTGTTTGAGGCACACGTGATGTGTCATGTGATGTTTCAGGCGGTTATAGTTCCTTGTGGAATTACGGCACAAATGAGTGCCGACGATCGCAAGCAGCTGATTGGCCGCTGTGAGGAACTGAGTACCAGCCTGAGAGCAGCTGGTATCTTGGTGAAAGATGACTTCCGAGATAATTACTCACCCGGTTGGAAGTTCAATCACTGGGAACTGAAGGTATTTTCCGGCTTAAATATTCTTGTTCTCTCGTGTGTATTTTATGTTTTGTGTGTTTGCATTGCTGCAACTGTGGCAGAATTGACATTTTTCTCTGGCTAGGTATGCAGCTTTTCTGAACTGTCTTGATTTGACTAACTGTCCACAAGGGGCATTCAAAAAATTGTGCAAGTAGATATGTTAGACTAAAAAAATTTCAATATCTATACAGTAATAAAATGCAGGTTTCTCTCGAATTTGTGGATGTGATGTCATTGTAGCTTATGTTCAAGGCCTCAAAATCCAGTTGTAGGTGCAGAAATGTTGTGCAACAGCAAGTCTAATTTTATGCTGTTTGTTGTGTTAGGACTCCAAATCTTTGCTGTTAATTTTTTTCAGGTTTTGGTGTATTCTTGTTGAAAAATGGTTTTCTGTTAAAATTACTACTACTACAGTTATCGCTACTACACTGTGTCCCAAAAAACATCCCCAATATTTTTGACTGTAACTTGAAAACTAATTTTCAGATTTTAATAATTTTTGGTACGAATATTTTTGACACATTTGCTATCAAATGACTGTTCAGTTTCCCACCTTACCTAATGTATGCTATTGCACTACCTAGAGAAAGCAGATCAAGTAAAATATATGTTGAAGTAAACAGAAAACCTGAAAAAACATCCCCAACATTATCGATCGTAACTTGAATAAAGATTAGCAGATTTTAATAATATTTGGCATAAATATTTCTGACACAACTGGCTATTAAATAAGTGTTTTAGTTTCTGCCTTACCCAGCGTCTGCTTTTGCAGTACTTGGGGAAAGCAGACCAAGCATAATATTTGTTAAAATGAACGAAAAACACGTCAATAAATTCCATCTATCCTAATCTGTGGGCCCCAACAGCATGTCTATTACAAGGTTTGACCGTCAAGCAGTGTGTCTACCAGATGAAGTTTAAGAATGTTTGTGAAGTCAATAAGCAACTGGTACAGCCTGGATTGGTCTGGAGCAGAACATTATCGATGCTGCTGTCAATAAATGGAGAAAACGTCTTCTTGCCTGTGTTCGCATAGTGGGCTAATACTTCAAGCAATTATTTTACTGCAGGCAGTTAAAAAAAGGACAACTGGATGAAATGTCAGCCAAAGCGTCAGAAATATGAACAAAATGTGTTTTTACGCGTTATGTTAATTAAGCAATCATATCGCATTTGATAAAAAAAGTGATATTTCGCTGGTTGTGCTTTCCCCCGCTAGTGCAGAAACAAACGTTGGGTGAAGTGGGAAACTGAATGGTCGAGTTGATGGCAAATTGTGTCAGGAATATTTGTGCCAAAAATTATCGAAATCTGTTAATTGGTTTTTAAGTTACGGTCGAAAATGTCGGGGATGTTTTTTGGGACACAGTGTAGTACTACTGTTACCTCCTCCAGTCCATTGTCACATCTCTGGTCTCTGCTACCACTGCTAGAAATACTACTACAACTAAAACTACTGCATTTGCTAGCTACCACTTCTATGCCCACTAGTACCACTAATGTTGTTGTTGTTATTGCAGTTGTTGTTAGGATGTACCATTTTGTATAGAGCTTGGTCGCAGGATGTCAGTAAAGTAGTATTCGTGCTGGTTTGTCTACTACTACTACTACTGCTGCTGCTGCTGCTACTGTAGTTGTTGTTGTTGTTATTGATAGGGTGTGCCAGTTCGTATAGAGCTTGGGCCTCGTGATGTGAGTAAGGGCGTATTCGTGATGGTTCGACGTGACACTGGGGATAAGATCACGACTAAACTTGACGAAGCTGCAGACTCACTCAAACAACTGCTGGAAGATATTCACATGGCGATGTTCGCAAAGTATGTTGTCACTACAATTTATTGTCTTTGCCGGAGTAAACATAGTCAACTGGTGGAGATAAAGTAGTTATGTTGTCTCTGTGTTTGTGCATATCATAGTGACTCATAGTGCATGATGTCATTGCTATTGTGACGTCAATACATCACCAGCAGACTGTAATAGTAGTAATAGTAGTAGTAGTAGAAGTGTTTAAATTACTTCACTTGGAGGAGATATGCACTCTATCGAGCACCATTTAGTTGGCTTTGTTATTGATAATTCAGAAGTGGAACAGCTTTGATATATGGATGTTGCTTTGTCAAGTACTGTTTTTATTTTTGCACACAATTTGGTAGGTCCAATTACACCTCAGCCTGGCCATCCTTGTGTGAGTAGGTACGATGTCATTGTCAGCATTAAAGCTAAAAAAAGTTGGGATGTGATTTAAGATTTGCTTTTAAAAGATGTGACATTTGGAGAGAAAGAAAGTTATTTAGCACTTGGCCTAGTGATTTTATTCGTTTTTCTGAAAGATATGAGATTTGCGCTTATGATTTGTTTGGAGATTGGCCCATCACTGTAATGCTGACTTGTGAGCCACTGATAGTTGGGTCTTTTCTGTTTTGAATTAATCGTATGCTGTACCTAATAATTTGTGAATATTATAGTACCATCTTTGTTGCACAGAGCGAAGAAAGAATTTGATGCGAACATGGCGACGTGTTACGAGTTTGAAGAGTTCTGTAGCTGCTTGGATCAGAAGAAACTGGTTCTAGCACCATTCTGTGGAGACATTCCATGCGAGGACAACATTAAGAAACTTAGTGCCAGGTACTGTTAGTCTGCAGTTAAATATCAAGTAAAATATATATGTATGTGGATCTTCAAACCCCTTGCAGGTCCTGGGAGCTGTAAAATAAGCTCAGTCTATTTGCCAGGCAGGGGGCGTAATCAGTCGATGAAATAATTTGCATTACTTTTTTGATCGATTATAATTTGAACAGCATTTTAGACTTCGTACTGTCAGCAGCATCACTAATCTGTGCATATCACACAGGATGTGTTGTCAAGATTTGTAGTCTTCTACTGCTAGTAGTATAATGTTAGTTTTTAAGTTTGCACTTTGTAAGCTCTCATGATCAGACATAATTTGACTACACATATATGGTCATTTCTGATTTACTTTTAGTTTATGAAAGATAACAAGTAGTTGAATTTGCCAGTTTTTTGTTCACAATTAATCGATTAATAGAGGTTAAGTTTTGTTGATTGAGCAGTTTAAAATTTTTTAATTGGTACCAGCCCTGAACTTTTTGTAGTACATTGCTACCTGTTGGCATAATAAATTACCGATTGACTGATTTATATGTTTTTGGCTGACTGTTAGGTCGATTTTTGGGCATACTGTGTTGTCTGTCTGTCTGTCGTCATTTGTAATGCATGTACTGTGGCTAAACCGTACGTACTAGGGGGTTAGCGATGGTACCATTGGATAAGCTAATGTCAAGTTCCTGTAGGCTGTCACTAGCAACCATGTCTATATGCAGTGATATGGCTGCAATTTCCCCCCTGTCCTCCAATAGATAGCATTATCACATTGATAACTGTCTGGAGGATAACAGGGAAGATTATTAGAACTACCATTATTTTTGATTACATATGCACGCATATAATGGAGTTCTTACAATTTTAGGTTAACCTCATTTTTGTATTTTTGTGTTTTGTGTTTCTGTAAAGGTTAAACTTTCTGTTTATTGTAAAGTTTAAACTTACCATTCCATTATTGTGTTTATGTGCATTCTGCCTGGAAAGGCCGTCCCCGAAATGACCTATACTGTGTCGGGTGGGACGTTAAACCCTACTCACTCACTATGGCTGCAAGTTTCAATGCAAAGTTGCTGCCTGCAGCCATCACCCACGTGTGCCGAATTATCATATTGTATCCTAGCATTCATTGTAGTGTTCAGTATAGCAGCATCGCCATAGCGTATATGGGATCGTACTCTCTCCGGGAAATTGTTTTCTTTCTGCGATTGCAAGTCAAACTCTGGCCTTTAGATACTGGCATTTCGGCAGTACAGTCAGCCTACCCTAGCCACTGCTGGACTTCTTGTTTTGTGAAAGGTTTGTAATGTGGTTATCAGAAGTCAGCAGCATACACTGTGCAATTTCAGGGATGTGGTTGCGGAAGAGGGAGCACCCGCGATGGGGGCTAAAGGACTCTGCATTCCATTTGAACAACCGGCGACCAAGATTAAAGACACGGACAAATGCATCGGCCCCGACTGCACCAAGAAGCCAACTTGTTATACACTGTTTGGTCGCAGTTACTAGGAAAATCAACAATGTGTACCACATTTTTTAGCCAGATTTGTTGTTCCAACAGTGTTTTTTTTCTGATCATTTGTTTTGTTTTTGGACTTGCATTTTTGATGGATCTTCTTAGGCAATATACAGTACATGTATGTAGTTTATGTACGTTTCAGTTGTTACTAGTGGAAGTGTTTATCGGAACAATTTATTTAATTGATTTGCTGTGTTACTGTGGAGATTGTCACAGACGTGACTGTCATTGTGCCAATTGTAGTTATTATTATGTGGCGGTCATAACATGTCACATTACAGGTCTTGCTTGTCTCTCTCTTGGTCCATTTCTCCCGTATGGATTTCCAGCTCGGAAACAGAAAGAAAACAATAGAAAGTTGAAATTGGTGTGAACTTACCTTTGCCAGAAGTAACCAGTTGCCAGTTTTCATTTTAAAAGGTCAAATGTCAAACTAAGCCGAAAGCATAGAGATGGATTGCTAATTTGCTGGGAAAGTCGGGACAACATTAGGCAATGTAAAAGTAGACTTTTATTTAAAATCCAAAATAAGTAGGTATTGTATGGGCATAGGTAGGCAAATGGATGCATTTCGTGTTACAGTAGGCTAACGTCTTCGTTATTGTATTAATTGTTTGCTATATTTTCTTCTTAGCAGTACGTATATTTGTCGTTTTTTTAGACTTATTCAGCCAGTGTATTCCTTGAGGAATTACAGTGTAGAGGTTGAAAACAAATTGAAATTGTGTTAGTGACTGATGATGTGTTGCTTTGAGAATCATCGCATTCTCATTTGACATGAAAAAAAGTTTGACTTTGTTGGTTCTTGTCATGTAACCGGTGTCTTTAGCATATTTTATATGATTCTGTATTATTTTAAGGTTTTTGATTTTCTGATGAAGCTTTGTGTTGTATATAATGGTGGTCCAAAAAGTTAACTACCAACTATTAGCCATAACTGCATCGATTATTCTGAATTTTATACATTATTTTAACTGTTAAAGTGGTAATAAAGTGATTCCTCAACATTCAGCACATCTGAGGTGTTATCTAGCTTGTGTATACTGCCCTGTGATATATTTAATTTCTGATGCTGCATGCATCTATTTGAGTAAATTTGTGGCTTTGTGTGAACCACCTGATGCATGCAACGGAGACAGAAATTATTCGAGATGTTGAAACTGTAGTATCAGTATGTTTGTTAACCTGGTGGGCTGTTTTACAAACCGAGTGTTGTACAGTACAGAGTGGGCCAATAAAAACGTGCCACTATACTTTTGTCCATATCTTCGCCAACTATTAATCGATTTTCAAAATTCTTTCACTGACACTCTGCGGACAATTTACAATAATGTGATTATTATACATCCCGTTACACCGTAAACACATCTTTACACTACCTTGTGAAATATGAATGTATAACGATAATAACAAACGTACATTTAAGGAAATGCTGAAGATAAATTCTCTTCAGACCAACATTGTGGTGAATGATCTGTATGACACGACTGTGTGGGTCTAACACAGTCTAGTGTCATATGGATCATTCATTGCAATGTTGGTCTGAAGTGTTTTTTTACTTAATGTTTCAATATCGTTAACTTGTTTTCTTACATTTATATTTCATAGGTAGAGTAGAGATGCATTTATGGTGTGGTGGGATAAATAATAATCACACTACCGGTATTGCACATTGTTCGCAAAGTGTGTCAGTGAAAGAATTTTGAAAATCGGTCAATAGGTAGCGAAGATATGAACAAAAGTAAAGTGGTACTTTTTTTATTGGCTCACGGTGTATGTTTTGCGAGTTTACTAGATTGGGTACCAGGTACTGGATGTGATGTACCGGGCAAGCTGTCAGTTTAGTCTACTACATAAACTAAAGGATAATTCAGAAACAGACTGTTATGTCATGCAGTAATAACATGAAGTCAGAACAAGAAATATTTTAGATTGTGATCAATCTAATGTACTCCTCGCACACAATTTTTTCCTGTATTCTTTTGACTGCTTTTTAGTTTCTTTCTTTTCACACCGCACATGATATCATCGGTCACATGACCATTCGACTCCTTGGGCTCGACTTTCTTTGGGTGGTCTATAGTGACCATGCGTCTGTCTAGCACTGTTATGGAGATATGGCCGTTTGAAGTTCTTCAAGGAAGGTTCTTCCAGGAATGGAGGTCGGTCGTAGGTTGGTCCTCAATGTTACACTGATCTTATATACTCCCCTTCGCTACGTTAGGAACGTAGCACGTGAGCAGTAAAAAATGACTCTCGTTTTATGCTAGTATACGTCACAGACATTATTTCAGTTTGCTTCAGTGCCTTGTGCCGAGTTGTGCTAGTAATGTTAATGTTTTTAGTAGCTTCATGCCTTTTCATTCAGTGTCTGCATTTCGTCTGTTCCAATTTTCTTGATAATGCATGTTTTATGGTGTGTGGTGTAACTATGTTGACAGCACTTGTACCATTTGATTTTTTTATTAAATTAACAGTTATTTTAGAATTTAGAATTACTCTAGGTTAAAGAAGATGATGCTAAAATGCACGATGATAATGCAGCAGTGCTCATCTTGAAGGTGCAGAAGATTAGCTTGTTAAATGATAGTTTGGAGCCACTTTGCAGTGTAACCATGAAATATGTTTTGTGACTAATTGCTTCCAGCTTTTTGGTCTTAAGGTTTCAAGCAGCATGTGTTAAGATTTGTCAACCGATTTGGTTTTAATTTGAAAACGTAGAACTTGTCCTTGTTAGACATTTTATGATTATATCTAATCATTGTTTATGTTTAGGCTATAAGATTGCATTTTTGTTATGTTAATTATTTGGTAGTAAAAGTATCCTTACGGTTTCTGGGTAGTTGAACTAGCTTTTGAATAGTGTGACATGACTTGGCTTGATTTGTTTTATGATATTGTTACTTTTTGGAATAAACCTGCACTTTTGACTTCTGCCTTATTTGTTAGTAGATTGCATGCTTTTAGATTTGCTTGCTATCATTGAAGCATTGTCATTTGTATTTGGCATAAAATTTTTCCAAGGTAGCCAAATGCAAATTATTCGGGGCTTTTTTCCAACTTCCAAGCCACCAAGACTGTTCTTGCACGTCGTAAACATTCCTGCACTTACAGTTATGCACATAAAGAGTTCTTGAATCAACAGTATTTAAATCGTCTTTGGTGGCAGCTTGACATGACGACTTTGTTAAAATTCTAGCTTTTTGCGGAATGCTAGTTTTATTAATATATGAACCTCCTTGCGGTTTGCTAGTATTTGATCGTCATTATTTATTTTTTATTGTTTCTGTTATTTTGTGAATCTATAAGGCTCATATTCAAAAACTAGGTATACTATATGAATTTTTGTGTATAATTTGCTTATTTGGAGGATAGTTTTTAAACGTTGCCGTTACTTAATAAGCTGCGAATGGACGGCCACCAAATTTGCTTGAAAAAGTAGGAGGGGGGCGGAAAGTTGCAATTTTTGACAGACATTTGTGAATAATTGCTGAAGAGGACATTTTGTAATTGCGCAGAATTTCAGTTTTTCTTTAAATCCACCCAAAATTGGACATTTGAAAACCCCAAATATACTATTTTGGACACATTTTTGACAAAAACACAATTTACTGACAGACTAATTTTTTTGGGTGGGCATTACCTTCTGACATGACACCACTGCATGTTGATGCGAATAATCTGACATCACATACTGTAAATGGTAGGTCAGGTTTTTTGGGAAGTTCTTGTAGCACTATACCAGTATTGACATCTAGTGTCTGCTAAAGTCAGTGCTAGGGGTAGATCGGTGATCTCGCACTAGTGAGCAGAAAATTACTAGTGGTAGATCGCCACTTTATCTAATTACATTTATCACATTATTAATGTAAGAATGCAGCCATATTTCTTTACTGTATTACCAGGACTGTGGTTGGGCCTGAAATAT
>Ga0209367_1008195_pt1 | contig 14305 bp, 14 predicted proteins | sample WorMetLIZISLAND2_FD_187412 | JGI IMG/M metagenome (GOLD analysis project Ga0209367, IMG submission 187412) | Marine gutless worms symbiont microbial communities from Max Planck institute for Marine Microbiology, Germany - Olavius geniculatus... ... | reverse complement strand
AATTACGACGAAATGGATGGAGATAAACTACGATTACCTGCAAACAGGAACTGCTATAGGCTTTCGCGCGTGTCGTGAGCTTTGCTCAAATTACTTGTCTGCTAATATGTTCGGCGATAAATTTGAATTAATCATCATTAAGAATAAAACAGACAAGAAAAAACAAAGTTAATGACTACCTGTAACCGGTGAGAGATGAATGCGGAGAAGTCTTGGCGGGGCTGAGAACTGTCGTGCTGTGTTGACCAGATCGGCAAGCACAGCAGCGTCACCGCACTACTGCACTCACAATAAAAGCAGAAATATATTCCATGAAGAAATGAATTTATTTTGACAACACAAACACAAACAATTTAGGTCACAGAAGACAACACAAGGCTACGTTAGCCAAACATAAACGTAAGCTATACGTTATCACTTACAGATGCAACTAATAACTTTTTTAAACGTACACGGTTAAAACCGTAACAGTTACAAAAACGAAAAACCGAAAAAATATATAAAACCAATACAAATTTGAATACAATGTTATTTTATTAATTAAGTTTATTTCCAGTACAATACAGTGTACATGTTTATATCTAAGACGAATACTGTTAATGCATATACATGTACATGCCATATAAACAGACAATACTTCATTTAATCTCATGATCATTTTTTTGAGAACTTAAATAAAATTGCGTGTAAACTACACGAAGCAAAACATTTTATTTTGAGCACACTAATATTATTTTAACAACTGACACTAAACAGGTCAATAACATTAACCTTATGACGTATGAGTTGTACTAAATGACAGAGATGTTAACGAGACCAAAACATGGTGAGAACGAGAACGCGAACAATTTAATGAGGACGATAACAAGACCAAAAATTAATTTCGAGAACAAAAACGAGACCAACAACCATAAGAACGAGAACGAGAACAGTGGAAGAAAAAAATTAACATATAATATTTGACATAACCGTCGGCATAAAGTGATTTTATAAACCAATGTGATTATCATCTGATGTGGCATGAATCAGATGCACAGAGACCACAATTATGCAGTATCTGTCTCATGTGCAGCACCGAGATTAGGCCTACCAGAACCAATCTGAGAGTGAGTCCAACGGTGTCTTGCCGGTATAGTCTGCTCATTGCAGATTTGCATTTTATGCACAATCACTTAATGGACATGAGTTGAATCAATCCACTGGTATGGCTGGATTGGGTTAAATGTGACAGCAGCGAAACACGCGCTTCATAAACCAGCATGCAGTCTCTGCAACAACCTACTCTATTGAACAGTCTTTGATCTGTATACACAACAGGTCCAGATAACAGACCTCTGACACAGCCGGTAGTCTGCACTCGTGATCCCACCTGCATGAACAGCTTCTGTAATTACGATTCAGTGAGTTTTATTGTAGGTCTAACAGTCACTATTTAGTTTACGATTAGTGATGTCACTTTGACACTTGAGTCCAGAGTTCTATGTCACCACTGCGAGCAATAATAAGTATTTTGCACAGTCGAATTTCGAGACCAGGAGACTAAGATGCACGAGAACGAGAACAACAACAACAACGAGACCAAGAACGAGAACGAGACCATTAAATTTGGTCTCGAGACCACGATGGTCTCAAGAACTTAACATCCCTGCTAAATGATGCCAAAGTTACACCAACCTAACCAAATTATTTAACTCTTCCCACTGTAGATCTTTCGGTGGAAACAATGTCGGCGTGGAGGAGGGTCCATTGTGCTGCAGCTCGTTCACAAGAGCGCGCAAGTACGACGACAGCGCGTCATCCAAGACCGACTTCTGTACAGTATCAACCACACATTATATATACACAAAGAAAACGTAAAGTCCTCCCAGAGCCTTACGGCCCATAGCGCGGCGCTGATCTCCGTTTCCTAAGGCCCTCAGCCAGACACCAGTTTTTACACTGCGATACCACGGATACGGAACCAGTGTATAGCGCAGTGTGCCTGTTTACGTCCAAGCGGTGAAGCTGGTACCAAATTATACTGCTTGGTGACAGACGCACATGTGTGTGAACAACTTGCCTAAGGTCGTTACCCGGCAGTCCCAGTGCGGAGTCGAACCTGCGCCTCTGAGTTACCTCAAGGTTACAAGTGCGACACGCTACCGTTAGACTACCGAGCCACACAACGGCGTAAAAAATTGGCGGGACAGAAGACTGCAATTGTTTGACAGACATTGCAAATTTCCTACCAAATTTTTACAGACAAATTGCAAATTGCCGACAACAAAAAAAATTATGCGTGCTCAAAATTTCGATTTTCCATGATGGAGATTTTTCAGCTCCAAAATTTTGCACAACAGTTTTTGACAATTTTTTCGACAGCCAAAAATTTAGAAGGGCGAGGGAAAGAGAATAAGTTTTTCTTTGCCCCCCTCGACCAAGACGCCACTGAGCACATCACCATCGAGATGGCCAGGGCGCCAATAGATGGGAAGACTGTGCGTAGCCAGCATCTTTCTTTCCAGCCGATTAAGGAATCTGGAGGAGCGTCGTAAGCTCCCGATGGGGCGTAAATAAGTTTTGGTGCACTTTAAGCTTTAGAAGCGCTTCTGATTAGTAGAAACTTACAAAATCAACCGCATGGGCTGCACAGCGTAATGCCATTATGACAAGAAAAACTGTACCGCTTTCAGAATAACAACCGGTACGCAGTACCGGACAATAGCCGCACAAATCAAGCCCTAAATACACGACGCAGTAATCATACTTGAGCCGTTTTTGTTTGCTAGCAATCTTTCGAAGATCTTTTTGACATGATCGCTGCAGACTGTTGAAACTGTTATTTTCACAATGCAGGTGCAATTCGATCAATAGTCATGTGCGAAATGTAACAGTAAACATAACGTTTCACGGGAAAGCTTATGCAAAAATATTCATCCATACGTGCACACACATTTTAACATGTTCTTAACTTTTGTTGGCTATCTTTCAAAAATATCTGTTTAGCCAGTTGCACTTTAAAATTCTCTCCAAAAAACTTCAAAGATCACTGAAGCGGTATTTTCATAAACTAGAATACTGCAGCGAACTAATCGGGCCAATGCATTAGAAGGATGGGACAGTTAAAAAATATTCCAACATTAAAATATACCGCAAATCAAACGCAGAAACCTCTACACTAGTAACTTCCTCTCTGCCGTTGGTGTGAAAGGCCGTCACTCTATCACATTCTGCCGTCAACAGATTGATCTTTGCTTTGATGAAACCTTCGGAAATGTAGCGGTAAAACACAGGATCAGACTTCATCTCCAGTATCACGGCTACATGACTGAAAATACATACAACAAAATAGCAAACAACAAACACAAAAAATAACAGCAACAACCATAATACACGCCATCAGCTACCACTTTCCCGGAAGTCAATTAACCTAAAAAATAAACTATTTATCATTACAGCCTTGTTTGAAGACAGTTATTAGTTTATCTGTAGTTTCTCGTTGCCTACTGCTGTGATGTTGACTGCTACTTTATTTGATCACATTCTTACTATTGTTGTAATTAGTTGCAATCTATCAACTACGTTCAGACGAATATATGGCATGGCATATATCTAAATAAAATAATATTTCGCTCAGCAGCAGAACACATATGTGCATAGAAAGAGAAGCTGACATACACAAGATGTTGAGTCAGCTCATCAATGTCGTGATGCACTACAAACTGATCAAGTATGAAACTGCTTCGCTCAGGCAACTGGTCAAACAAGTCTTCATCTGTCTTATCAATCTTCTAATAACGCACAAACGTACACGAAGCAGTAAATAGCTTCCGCAAAATAATGTGTCAAATTTATGATTATTACCAAATTTTTTGGAATCATGCATCAAATTACAATTTTGTTCCGAATTTCGTTGCCATGGCAACGGGGGTCGGTCGGGGGAAAATGCAATTGGCAGCATTCAATGGCCCATCTCCGACAACCCCCTCCCCTCTTATAGGCGCAAAAATCTCGCAAAATTCTTAAACCGCCAGTATAACGAAAGATAAACAAGCAATATGCCAAAGATGTAAATTTTGCATTTCTACCAAGGCTGCCGAAATCAGTTGGTTGGTTTTGGAGCAACATAAATGTACTACGATTTGTCACTAGCTAAGTAAGACGGAATGTAAGAAATCGAACATTCACCAATCACATCACAGAAAAACAGTTCCGGAATATAACAACAGTCTGAAACAAGTTTGTATTAGCGTAAGAAATCAAGTGAATAACCAAGAACATTACACTGAGATGAATCAAGTTATGAGCTGCAAGTGCGTGCATATAGAGCCGTTGAACGATCGTCCAGTAATCTTTAATAACATCATCATTTCTACCGTCGACTGTGTCGCTACCCTACAACAAATATGCGATAACATTTGCACAAAAAAATAAAACAAGAAAACCCACGCACTACAGTCTATACCGTTCCTGTTGTAGTACTGACATTCAAGGTCATCCGAGGTTGATGATTTTTATTTCGTTTGAAAGGGCGTATGCCACTTCCTATTAGTGATTAATAGTAACCTTAGCCGTATCTCTCACCGTTTTCGAGATATGGTCAGTTTTCTGTTAAAAAAGCACATTTTTTACTCCTAACTCCGAATTTAAACAAGTTTCCCTTGCACTTGATCGCTAAAATTTCGCATGCCTAAGTTTAACGCACGCAGCTAATTACTCGTGTAAAAATGTTTTCCCCTATGACTTACCGTTTGACCACAATACAGTAGCGTATTTAAGGGGGGGCACGGTGCGATGCCACCCTTCCCTTGACTCGACCATGAAAATTTTTTACAGGCGACTTTATATGAAAAGGTGCGATTTTTGCCATTTTCCAGCAAGAATTGCAAAATTCAACAATGTTTGATGGTCTTTTGCGTTTCCAAATTTCAGAAAAAAATGGGCGAATTTGCGGTTTCCATTAAACATTCAGAAGCAAAAAGTGTTTCAGCTTCAGGGGGGCTTCGCCCTCCTGACCCCCGACCAGGGGCTTTGCTGGGGACTCCGCCCTCAGGCCCCCGTTATAGGTTTGCGCTCCGCGCGCTCGCCATGGTCCCCCCTTTGCCAAATCCTAAACACGCCACTGCACAAATACATCCGTTACAGACAAACGGACAGGCGACACATCGTTCCAAAACGCCCTACAGCATAGCTGCAGCGGGTCAACAAAATGGAATATTAAAAAAAACAAAAATCGATACCGTTTGAACAGAACCTAGGCAGGATGCCTTTTTGTCACTGAACTTACCACGTTATAGATGCTATTCAAGTACATTCAAAGTACTCTGCATCAATACGCTGCAAATTAATCAGTCAATGAGTTGCCTTTATAGCAGAGCTACTTCAAGATCAAACAGTAAGCCATGTTTTTAGATGCGATTGTTTATCATAAATCAAAAATTAAACAAAAACTAAACTACGGCAATAGATGGTGGTTATCCAGTTAAGTAAGCAGAAAATTTGCTGAGCTAAATTTAGCCGAAAAGACCGACCCTTTTTGCAGCGAGCTGTAACCGAAGACGACAACGGCCATGTGCATGCGATCGATTTCTCTTGTCATGATATAGGTCAAACCAGCAGTCACAGCCTCCAGCTGGAATTTCCTACAAAACACAGCACCACACTGACGTAATGAATTTTTAATTAGTTATCAAACTAGTGATACAGACAAACCGCACATTCAAACTGACAAGCGAAAATATGATGCTGCAGTTCAAATAACATTTCTTCGGAAATTGCCATTGTTGTCACAAAAATACTCTACGTTTACAATGGGTGACAACACTTTTTGACATAAAATTTTTGCCGAGTCAGTTTGTCAGGTATAAGTACATATTCTAGCCAAAAAACTGAAGTGGTATTGCTGAGTTTTTTTTCGCTTAGCTGAAACTTCTGTCTAAGTCTCAACGAAACGGCTGAGCGAAAGTTTAAGTCCAAGAGTAAAGTCACTTGTTTTGTGACGAGAAGCAAAGTTGAAAAACACGTTGTCGTAACTTGGACGTAGCCTACCTTGAGCGGCACTCGGAATTGACCGAGAAAGCCAACCGAACTCCGCGCAGCGTCCACAGATAACCGCAGATGCTGCAGCAGGCTGTAATATTGACAAATCACAATCCGAAACATCAGTCAATCAATAAATCATTTATTACGCCAAAGCAGCAAGAAAAACATATAAAATACACATTAAATCATAAAAAAACAATACAAAAAAAACCGTCTACATCAAACGAGTTTCAGATTGCGATTTTTCCATTTTTAACTGATTTTGATACAGAGTTATATATTTACGTGCTACAGTAGCACAACGATCAAGCACTAAACGTGATAAAAAATAGTGTATCATTTTTTCCAAAAGATAACATAATTTGTAATCTGGTCTTTAATCACCATTTGACAGTTATACATAATTGTTACACAAGTGCAAAAAAGCCTGGCTATACGTTCAGGAAAAAAGTTCACAAACTTTAACGAACTTATAACGTAAACGTACATGTACAGTATGTTCTTGAAAAAATTTACGTATAAATTTTTTAAACGTAGTCTTATAGTTAAACACGACACCAAAGTTTAGTTTTGTGCTTCCTAAAATCAACAAAGTATAAAATAATCATAAAGCCGCCATAAGCAGCTCGGCTGCATAACTGTTTTGTGCGACAACTATAACCATAGAGCGAAGAAAAAGGAGCGTCTGCTGGTAAAATCTTCTAAAAAAAATCCTGAAAATGCATTAAGCCTACATGTAACGACATCACGAACTTTTCATTTTGAGACAAGTTTGCAAACTCTTAAAGTGAGTACAAAAACAACAAAAATGAAATTAAGTGAAACGAACTCAAAAGAAGCAGAATAAAACAAAGTGAAGTGAAATAAAATGGAAGTCGGAGCGCGCGGCTTTCATTTCATTTCATCGTTCTAACTCTGTGCGCACCTTAACGAACTCTGTGAAAACAATATGAAAAAGCGGAACTAACGACATACGCATATACTGTTGTACACGGCCAAAATACGACTTCTGAATTTCACAAGGTATCACGCAACTGTATTAATGTGCAGTAGGCTAAACTACAATCATTTACGTCATGTTTCTTCTTTATGTTGTACGCCAAAAATTATCAAAATCGGCCAGTGTTTCACAGAGTTATTCAAAAAATTAAAGTGGCACGTTTTCTATTGAGACACGCTGTATAATAGCAACACTTTTTTGAAAACAATATTTTAGACAATATGAAAATAGCTAGAAGTGAAGCGACTCACTTTCTGAAGCTATTGCGGCGTGCTGCTGCTTTCGGTAAGAAATCAGTACTCAAAATGCTCACGTGAAGTTCGTCATTAAACATATCCATTGATTCGCTGCAAAATACACATACTGCATAATATACGAATAATAACAGTATATGTATCACTTTATAATGCTACGTTTAAAAGCAGTAGGCCTATAATAAATTAAACAGTCAGTGCGTTGCATAGTCTAAATGCTGCTATTAATAGAAACACGTTTATGGAACATCGTATGTGTCTTTGCAGACCTACTGATTATGTTTTTAATCTTTACTAGTTAACGTTTTTATAGCCGGGCAATGCATGTTGGTGAAATACTTAATAAGTTGATGGATAAAGTCGTATACATAACTCAATAAGTCTACAGTGATAACTGCTGCACATTTGGGTATTTTTACAACACATCAACGACTACAAATCCTACATCACATCTTACTGTAATAGACTAAATACTGCAGGCGCATACAAAAACAATCAATCTATCAATCTATCATTAGTTATCTACGCTTAAGAAAAGGCACAAAAACGCATAACTAAAATTTTCCAATAAAAAATTAAACTAAAAAAGTAAAATGGCGCACAAAAATCTATATATGCAAACGTAACTATTCAGACAAACCGGTACTCGATTTACCTACCCCGGAGGAATAAAAGACTGAGTTTACCTTGGTGTTGGTTATACACCGTGGTTCATAAAAACGTGACACTTTGAATTTTTTGAATAGCTTCTTTAAAAATTGGCCGATTTCAATAATTTTTCGCGCGCGACATCAAGAAGAAACTTGTTGCACATGACTATAATTTTGACCACCTTAATTTAATACTGTCGCTACACAACCTTGTAAAATGCATGTTTTGAACCTGCCGTTAGCGAGTAGTGTCAGCATTTACCGCTTGCATTCGTGCTGGAGGAAGACATTTTGAGCACATGCTGTAATAAAAACGATGTGATGTGACACGTATGACACTTTAAAAGACAATTGCCAATTGTGTCTGTCGCTCTCTAGTTAATCATTTCTGAGCTAACTCGTGCGCTATCCAGTATGAATTTATTGTTGTAAACGGTCAAACTACGACTTCTACATTTCACAAAGTAGTGTAGAGACAGTATTAAAGTGAGGTGGTCAAAACTAAAGTAATTTGTGTAAAGTTTCTTCTTGGTGTTGCACGCCAAAAACTATTAAAATCGGCCAATGTTTCATGGAGCTATTTACAAAATAACAGTTTCACGTTTTATAGACCACGGTATACCGATATGGCTTATCTGTTCACAGAGAGTCGCCTATTCAAGTACTAACCAGCTGATAGCGACGCGACCGGGAGTTGAACCAGCGACCTTGCGATCGCGAGTCAAACGTCCTACCGTTACAATAGCAAGTCACTTACATCTCGAACCTTTCGTCCCACTTTACGTGTCCGTTCTGAACCTTGATCATCGCCGTCTGGCAGATGTCGTCCGGTTCAGAGATAGAAAGTTTGGACAGACGGCGCCGCGACACTGGCGACCCGCGCGGAGAAATATTGGGCGAGGATCGCGGAGATCTCGTGCTGACTAGATCAAGAATGCAGTATGATGTACAACTTACTACAACCAAAATATAAAAAACAAGCTCAGCATGATCAGCGTGACCTCTTTTGGATGCCTGGAGAAACTTTAAAATCCTGGCAGCCGAGTTTTTTACGAAGCTGTAAGTGAAGATTTCGTGATCCTGGCTTGCGTCGTTTTGACACAGTACAGCAATGAGACAGACAGACGGAAAGATAAAAAACCTTCACCATAGCTAAGATAAGGTATCTGACGCCCTGTAAAACAATTAAATGGCAACGACTTCACAAATCTCCAGACTGTTCACGGATTTTTTGCCTGCGTTTTTTCTCTTTTCATCGTTAAAGTTTTTTTCTGGTTTCAAGTGCTATCAATTTGTTTCATTTTACGTAGTTCTACAATATCAGGCTTTTATTTCGTAGTCCCTCATAACTTATTCGTTTCTTGGTTTTTTACACAACAGTATTTTGTTTCGTTTTTTTTATCTCAGCTACGTTTAAAACAGTTGTAGTTTTCTTAGTTAAAGTGCTAGATTATACTACGACATAGCAACTTTTCTGCTATTTTTCTAACTCAAAACACACATCACATCAAACAGGGTCTCGCATACCAGTTGATGAGTTAAAGTTTGAGCGAAGTTCCTTGGCCTCAATGACGTTTACTTTTACCATCACGTTGCTTCGTGGCTGCAATTAACGACAATTTGTTCTGCTTAATGATAACATTGAAACAAGACTAGTGTCCATGAACGTGGAAGTGACAAGAAAAGCAAAACCATTCATTATTTTGCGATAGCATATACGCATGGTCATTGTACGGTAATAGCGGATGTCCACAGCTGCAATAATAAAAATGATATTATTATTTAGCACACAAAAATGCAAATACCTAAAAGCCTTAAGGCAAAGATTAAAAGCAAAGAATTGGAACTATTAAAATGTGCTAAAAGTTTGGTCTTCGTTAGGATCATCGCAAAGAAAAAGTTTCACTTATCAACAACGAATTTTAGGCTTGACGATATTATTATCTTTATTATTATTATTATTATTATTAAACAATAAACATGATTTCAGCATGACGCACCTTGCACTGTTTGATATTTTCGACTAGCGAGTTGTGTTCCTTTAAATCAAACTGGAAAACCTGCAGCAGAACGACAGCAAACAGAACTGCTGCAGTAGGCCCAACAGATAAGAATTACACGCAGGCTACATGCCATTTTACTTTTGCCATCTTGAGGTCAACAAGATATTGGATCGGTCTGCACCATGTATTTCTGCTTCTGGTGAAAGTCGCCGTCTATATTTAGCTTGTTGGTGATAAGGCAGCAACGAAATTTAGTCCTGCAATGCCTTATCTTTCACAGAACATGATAAACTACGTCGGCCCAGTGCCGACATATTGTGCGGCTGAACGCTTGATCGTTGACTGTTAAAACTGAAAATTAGCATAGCGGTCACTTTTGCTATAAGTAGCGTTGGCACCGATTTTGCTTTTTCTGCGCCTTTTGATTTTCGAGTTAAAAGCCCGTACGTGACATACAAACGGACACAGAGACGAACGTGTAAAACTCATAGTGGAACATATTAGGATGGCTGCATAACCAAGGGATTTATGTAGTTTATGTGTTAAGGTTTAAAAAATTTTTTTTTAATTCGCATAGCTGTTCATGGGAACCCAACTCAAAGCTATGGAACATCACCTTCTATATGGGATCGCACCTGAGACTCGACACACGTGAACGCGCCCAGCCTCAATTCAAGCAAAACAGGCCAGTACTCGATTTACCTACCCCGAAAAAATGGAAAGCTAAGTTGACTTTAGTGCTGGTTATATACCGAGATTATGTCCGCAGACAGTCACCCATCTAAGTAGTAACCACTTGATAGCAACCCGACCGGGAGTCGAACCACCGACCTTGCGATCGTAAGTCCAACGTTTTAACCGTTACACTACCAAACCGCCACGCTACTCAAAACTCATTTATTTGGCTGCGAGCGCTCTTGAGGTCTTCTCTAATTGGACGCTGTACAAATTGACATATTCATTCATTCATTCATACCGTACGCGTACAATTTTGGCCGTAGCCTAATTAATCGACCACGGAATTTGCCGATAACATTACAATGAAACACACATACGTCACGGAGATGTCCGGCCAGGTCCACGGGACTGAAGCCCGGGCGGTCATCAGCACAACCGATTGGGTTGACAATTCCGGTCAGTGCCCGTCGATATGCTGATCTCGTCTATATACGCACACAATATACGGCATATAGCCTAGCTGTTTTAATGAGTTTCAATCCCAACTTGTGGCAATAATTCTGTAATATGAACAGCATGCATTTCGCGTTTTAGTTAAATTCAGATTTTGTCCTCGAACGTACAATACATTGCATTCTCTTCGTTGACATACAGTAAATGACTTTTATCCGGACTCAGTGTTTTGACTTTCAAAGAATACTTTCTTTTATTAATGCAAAATTTAAATTGCATAGCCTATGCAGCTCTTGCGGAGTACAGGCCCTTAATAACTAGGATATAGGGGCCTACTACCAGTCTACTGCCGTCAATAATTTTACTAAGACTCGTAGGTCCATAAATTACGCACGCATTTGACCACACCTTGATACAAAAATAACCGTTTATTTGTGGACAGACCTATCGGCCGGAAGTTATAGCGTCATAGCGTGAAAATCTTTTTTCTTCTAAATGACGGCTCATAATAGCGGGCGGTACGCGTCCATATACTCGTAGCGTAGCCTACTCTATGGGGGCAAGCAAGCGAGACACTTCAATCTGGCATGACGACGAAGCCAAGCGTGACACACGGACGGTTGCTGTGACCTCTGTCGACGACGTGTTTACTCATATACACCGCGATACACGCGTACTGTATATAACCCAAATTCCACTTACTTCGATAAGTGGACTATTCGTTGTAACCATGTAAAAAACCATCAGGCTTGCCAAGCCGTAAAAGATGGTAAACGGCAAATGCTGTAAGTGTAAATGGTGGCCTAGCGTAGCGGTAACGCGTTTCATCAGATCAACGAAGTTACTCTACGCCGGGCAGAGTTAATACTTGTATGGGTGACTGTTTGTTAACAGGTAAACCATCTTGGTATGCAAGCAGCCGCCTAGGTCGACTCAGCCTTCCATCCCTCCGGGGTAGGTAAATCGAGTACTGGCCTATCTGGCTGGGGCGCGTTTACCTGCGTGGGGTGGAAGGTAAAACTTTGTAATCCCATACGGCAGATGACGCTTCGTAGCTCTAAAAAGAGCTTTCATTAAGAGCTATAACACCACCTTTGACCTTTAACAGCTTCACAATGCAACTACAACAAATCGAAGTAGTGGAAATTGATAGAGCTGATCAGTGTAATAGTTAATTGCTTTTCTCCGTCGCCAACTCAAAACCTTTTACGCGCGACAGCATGTAATGCTTCGCGCGACTTAGCCATGGTCGTGGCATCCGTGTGTCTATCTGTCTGTCTGTTTGTCTGTCACACTCTGCGACTGTATCAAAACGGTGCAAACTGGAATCACAAAATCTTCATCATGGACTGCCACGAAGACTAGTTTTGGGATCCGTCAGGTTTTTCCCGAAATTTGAAAGGGGTCACCCCGATCGGGAGCGCCAAATGAGAGAAGGGTACAAAAATTCACGACTTTGAGCGAAAAAGTCGCCGTACCTCAGAAACGGTGCGAGATAAAGCCCAGGTTACTATTAATCACTAATATAGGAAGTCTTATATGCCCTTTCGATTGACATCAAGATCAACGTTCTTGAACGACCTTGAACCCCCAAATAGCGGCTTTAGTGATTTTTCGGGCTGCAACACATTTTAAGAGTAAATTGCACCGAAATGGTTTGAGATAGACCAAGACAACCTGCATACGGAATTTTTAGCATTAAACGTCGATTTTAGCAGTCCAAGTCCCGACCCTCTAAGTTCAAGGAGGCCTGCGCAGGCGGGCGTCAAAGAGTGGTACCCTTCTAAAAATGGTTATTTTACCTCTATTGTCTTGTCTACCGTGATGACGGTTGCAGATAGGTACAGACATGCTGTTTATTATAACAAGCACTGGCGACGGGCTTTTTAGATTTATTAACATCGATGACCTTCAACAACCTTGCACCCTCTAAAAGGGGTTTATAGTAAATTTTTCGCAATTTTTGGCTGCAGCGCACATTTTAAGAGTGAATCACGACAAAATGGTTGAAGATAGACCAATACTACTTGCATATGAAATTTTTTTTGCATTAAACGCAGATTTTAGCTGTTTAAGTGCCGACCTCCTAGGTTCAAGGAGGCCCGCGCAAACAGGCGTCAAAAAGGGATACCCAAGTAAAAAGTGGTTATTTTACTGCTATTGGCTTGTCTATTGTGAAAACGGTTGCAGATAGGCACAGACATATTGCTTATCACAACAGGCACTAGTGACAAGGCTTTTAACTGTCAACATCGATGACCTTAATTGATTTTGAACCCCCAAAGTAGAAGGTTTTAGTCAGTGCTGGGCTAGTTACTTCCAAAAGTAACTAGTTACCGTTACTAGTTACTGTCCCCAAAATATAACTAGTTACTCAATTAGTTACTTCTATAAAATTGTAACTAGTCACTTTACTAGTTACTATAAAAAAGTAACTATTTACTTTGCTAGTTACACTGTTTCATAAGCAATCTAATAATGCACTGTTACAAGTGGCAATTCACTTTTTTACCAGGAAAACCACTTGTGACTAATTTTATGAAGTCTGGTAATTCGACAACAGCAAATGCTTGCATTTGCTGTTGTCGAATCTCCAACTACAAAATTTGTGACCATTTTTGTTGACTCTACTTTGTGACACGGACACACCACTGAATGCCGAGGCAGCGGCCGAAAACTTCTAGAGATGGGCCATTTTTATTTGCTAAGTAGTTGAATATTTTTTTTAAAATGTAAAGGCCAAATTCCATTTAGCTAGTTTGTTGGCCAACAAGTTGGGCAACACGATTTTGGTGTTGGCCAACTTGTTGGCCAACAAGTTGCGCAACAAGTTGCGCAACAAGCGAACTTGTTGTCGAACTTGTTGAGACAGTGACCCAATTTTTTGTTTTGACATGACCTACTTGGATGAAACAGCAGTGATTGTAGCCTGTACGTCCATAATTGCAAGTTTTGGCGCTGTCGCTACTCTTTTAACTGCCTTTCAGCGAAAGAAACGCAAGAATACTGTATGGGTCAGGCAATATTTGCAACTTCGGGATCAGTTTGGCACTTATAATACCTTGCTACCAGAACTGTCGAACAGTCCAAAGTTTTATGCGTACTTGAGAATGGACATCGATACGTTTGAACTTCAGAGACATTAATAAATAGGCTAAACAGTATTCATATATCTTGACATATTGGCGACCCAACAAAAAAGTTGGCCAACTTGTTGTTTCAATCTCGACATGTTGAGATTGATCT
>Ga0209367_1008193_pt1 | contig 14306 bp, 9 predicted proteins | sample WorMetLIZISLAND2_FD_187412 | JGI IMG/M metagenome (GOLD analysis project Ga0209367, IMG submission 187412) | Marine gutless worms symbiont microbial communities from Max Planck institute for Marine Microbiology, Germany - Olavius geniculatus... ... | reverse complement strand
TTTACTGGACGTTTGCTGGATCGTGTAAACACCCTATTAGACACAAACGAAGATGTTGCGCAAATGTTTCAGTTTAAACGTGTAACGCCGTGGCTACACGCACCAATTTCTTCGTCCGAAATGTTGTCCGACGTGACCAAGCCTTCCGAGGTTTATAAACCTCGTCCGAGGAAATCGTCGCGTGTCGCCACACTTTAGCGGGGCATTACTGCTGTAAATTTATGCATGTGCGTTAATTTTTTTAACGTGCGTTAATTTATTAACGCATTAACGCGTTAATTAACGCATCAACTGTGACAGCTCTAATTACCATACACGAAAAAGTCTTCACTTAAAACAATGCAAATGAATTCATGCTTCATTAATGACACATAATTTGCTGACATTGTTTACAGCAGATATGTACGAATTATTAAACTCACAGAAAAAAAACAGCAGCTATGATTATTACGATTACAATTATTGTCAGTATTTATATAATTATTACAGAATTTCACCGAAAATACAATAGTTCTAATCATTTCACTGTCAATGGCTTTCACTGAGTAAACAAAAAAACAAAGATTCGTGAACCAGATTAACCACTATATGACAAGAACCACAATGACATTATGCCAGTGACTACACTCAATACAGACGGTGAGTCAAAAAAGCACAGGAGTGGGATCTTAAACCACCAGTTTTCTGAAGTGTCTGACAGTAAAAGAATTTTGAAAATCGATTAACATTTAGTGAAGACACTTGCGAATGGCCAAGACCCGCCGACTCAGTTAAAAAAGTCTTTTGCTGCCTGAACCACGGTTCCCACTCTTTTACTGACAAAAAATCCATGACTTTCCGGGATCTCCACGAAAAAATTTTCCAGGACCTTTTTGTAGCTCACAAATGTGTAATTATAACGTACTGGCACCACGAATATAAAAGCACGGAACTACAAGTAATCTGCAAGCAAAGTGAGCAGAAAATGATTTCCAACTGAGCCTATAAAAAACGTGTGATTTTCAAGGAGATTTTTCCAGAACTTCCAAGTCCTGGAAATGTTAAGAAAAAAATCCTGGACTTTCCAGAAGGTGTGGGAACCCTGCTGAACTATTGCTGAGTGGAATTTACTACCGGATTCCATTCGTCGTTGGCTTCAGTACGATCCTTCCGAAGCCAGCTGTTTGCTGCATCATGCCCCACTCCATTGCCACAATATCCAACGACGCAGATTCAAAAGCGAAAAATATGGACAAAAGTTTGGAGGTCTGTTTTTTTGACTCACAGAATACACAGTTGAACGGAACGTAAAATCGCAAAAAAACCCTGCCCAGCCCCGAGACTGACTTCAAAGTAGTACAGTCACAGTGAACATCGTACATGGAGGCTCCATAAAATACAAAACCAAAACAAACTTGGGACTTCAGCAGTGCGAATGACACAAACGCAACGGAAAGCAACAAATTACAGCAGCGACTGACTAAGCTTATTACAAACGGCTCCACACTGGACTGGGTATGATTAGCCAAATTCTATGTTTTCAATTGCAATATAACAAAAATAGAGATGTGGGATGTTTTTAAATTTTTTTTTAAAATTTCTATTTCATAACATCTAAAAAACGCTGAATAGCAGTACTCACGAAAACTAAAGTAAAAATACTGGAGCACAACAGATGTGATGCAAACAGTTTTGTTTCTGTAAAAAGTCAAAAGCAAACAAAAAAAACTGCACCGATATTTTCAAAAGTAAATGAAAATTTTGAAAATAAATACTCTAGGAAGGGACAGCAAATAGAAACATGGGAAATTTTTTTCCGCCACATTTCAGAGACGAGCCTTTCCACCGGGAGGACTTGCAACTTGAATCACAACGATGAAGATAAAATCCACAAAAACGGTGCACAAGAGCAAACAACACACTGGCCATACGTACGATTAAGCAATACATAAACTAGATGGAATGAATGGCCAAGTTGTATATCAGCTAATCATCAGAAAACATATACAGACAGTTGGTATTTGGGAATGTCAATCAATCATACAGCACTCAAATTACTCGTACTTTGACTAAACGTGCAGCGTTGGCCAAATTAATAAAAAAGTTTCAAAAGTAGACTTTCTCCTCAGAGCCAATTTCAACCGAAGCACAAAATATGATCTCATATGGCAGGTGACGCTCCGTAGCTCCGTGATGCGTTCCCACAACCTTCAAACTTTAACAACTAGAAGAAATCACATAATATATTGCCATTAATTTGCGGCCTTGGTTGATATACCAAGAAACCATACCAGGGCTGGTTAAGTACGCTGGGAATGGGGGTTTACCCATTACCTGGTTACTATGGGCACCACAGGGGAGCTAGATATGGGTAGTTATGAAATGGGGGAGCTCCAAGTGCTTCAATACTACATTTCAGACAACTATTTCTATTAATCTGGCCAACACTGTGAACAATATCATATAACATGTCGACAGCATCAGGAAATAGAAATGACATAAAACTGACCTCAGGTTGCTGGGTTTGATGCTAAGTGCTAATTGGCTGATAAAAATAGTCCACTGTGTTTAAAATCAACAAAGTATATAAAGCATCATAAAACAGCAAGAATTGATAAAAACGTACAATAAAAATAAGCTGCAATTTGTGTGGCTTACTATATAACCAACCAAATACATCAGAATAGCTTGCAGTTTAGAATTATAACAAAAAATCATTAAATGCAACTAATATATATGTCTGCGGTAATAACTCAAATTACTTCAGACTAGACTAGATAACATTTGCATCAGATAAAATATACTACCGTCAGTAAGTACATGTAAGTAAAAGTCAGAAGCGAACCAACAGAACGTTGCAGAAAATAATCACGGCACTTATTAGCAGTAAACCAGCCATACAAATAACATAATCAGCTGCCCTATCCTAAAATTGCAGTTAATCCAGTAAGACCACATTCATAAAAGAAAATAACTGGTTTCTGAAAACAGTCTTTTTTTCTGCTGATCTATTATACCCCCCGGTACTGCAGCTAATTCGGGAAAGGTGCATCCCCCCAAAAAACATTTGTGGATTTGGAAAGTTCTGGAGTAGAAATTTTATTTAGGCTAAAAGTGAAAAAGTCACGCACATAAAAACGTAATGAGCAGCGAGTAAAAAGGAATGTTGTAAGCAATGAAAACTGCTGCTAAATATGGAATGGTTGCTAAAAAATGATGCAGGGTTGAAAGAAAAACTAGTTTTTTTTAAATACGCAACTTGGTGGGTTTCGAGGTTTTTATTAGAGTTATTACAGTAAGCACTACTAGATAATGTCTACATCAAATACATATCCAAAGAAAATTCTGCAAATTCATACATTTAAAAGTTTTCAAAAGATTTCACTGCAACAAAATATTTCAGTAAACACATTTGGGGTGGGCATTTTCAGCAGGTTTTAGTAGATTTTTTCTACAAGTTCACCCAATGTAACCCACTGGGTTTTGGGCAAATGCGAAGATATCTCAACCCTGAAACGATGACTAAATTAAAATAATGTAACGTAAAAACCTGACAACGATTTCCATAGTTTAGTTAAAGCAACACTCACAATATAAACACAAAATCAGAACACGCAAAGCGCCACAGAATCACACGACAACAACACATGTTAATAAAGAAGTTAAGTCACGGCACAAACTGCGACATCTGTACACTGGTGCACGAAGCGATTCGACCACAATGCTCTAAAAATAATCTCCTTTCAGACACACTCTCTCTCTCCATTTCATTTTTACTTCAGCTATAAAAATCCCTTTCACTGATGTATAATCCTCAGAAATATCAGCAGCATATCTAATGCACTATGCTGAGCGACGTCAACACAAGAGAACAACTGACGGCTGCTAGCAACCGAAATGAATAACAGCAATATTCTCAGCTGCATTATCAAATTAAATGTTTCACTCGAGCAAGAACAACATTAACTGAACAAGCAGACATGAGCACAAAAAGCTACAGATTCAGGTAAACAGATGTAGTTTAACCAGCCACGCAGCTCAAAAGTTCATTTCAGTTTCAATTAATTTAGTCGAGATGTTTAAGTCAGCTTGGCTTAAAAAGACCACACCAAAGTGGCTGCATGAACAAACAAACAATATAACATCGAAATACGAACTCCAATCCAGGATCATTCTCTCAATCCCGGGATTCAGGATCGAGGAATTTATAATTCTGGAATTCTGTTTTTGGGACTACAAATGAACAGATCGTTGCTAAACTTACATTTTGCAGGCACTGCATAGAATTCATTTTGTCAATCACTTAGAATGCAATACATATATTAATAGCGCTGGGATCCCAGGATTAATCCGGGATTGCAATCACTACACGGAACTGCTCATCACTACTAAGTGTAAATCTTCCCATGCCTGTCAATCAAACCAACATCTCTTCTCACGAGTGGTCCCCACACCAATCACTCGATCTTCTCCCTGGGTGGTCTTGTCCAGCGGATCATCGTCTCTGGCGACCGGTAGAGGAAAAGCAGTTTTGAGAAAAGCAGTTCTTCGAGGGCCAGTTCTCCGGCCTGGCGGACAAGGTAGATGTCGCGGCACAGTCCGTGGACACGGTCGACGTATGGCAGTTCAAAGAACATGATGTTCTTAATGCTTCCAACGGTCTGCAGGCGAATGATCCGACCAATGACCAGGATCACCGACACGTACAGGCCAATTATGCTACAGACCACACCCACATAAGAATGGAGAACAAAAGTCCTTCCGTAGCTACAATGGCAGCCCTTAGTGTGGCACTGTTCTCTGTTTCGTTATCCCTCAGTCAGACCACAGTTTAAACTGCCAAACAGCACACATGGCGCTATTGCTTCTCATGGTGCGCCTGTTTATGCCCCAGATTATACTACTGAATCTGAATACCCATGAAGGATGGCCAGGCTGAGTTGACCTCTGATGACCTTAACTTTTACCTTATCAGCTGAACATTGGCACACCGTTTACTCCACCAATTTTTTTTCTTATGCCTTCAATACAATACAGGAAACAAATGAGTAAAAACTGAACACTAGCATTAAGCAGCTGATAACTAGCAAGCAACGGGAATGGGTAATAAACTACAACATGCAATAAAATGAACAAGGAATTTGAGCTAATGCTCACGAGACGTGCAAAAGCCTATAGCAGTTCCTGTTTGCAAACTGCCAGTCTATCTCCAGCCATTTCATCGCAGTTCATTCTTGGAGTGTGCGCTGCAGCTGAAGATCGCAAAAAAATCAATAAAAACCCCTTATTTTAGAAGTTCAGGGTCTTTCAAAGTCATCGATGTTGATACGACTGAAAAGCTGGAGTCACTAGTGCTTGTTGAGATAGGCAGCATGCCCATGCCTATCTGCAACCGTTTTCACGAAAAACTGGCCAACAACAGTAAAATAACAAATTTTACGGACTTTTACGGGGGTACCGCTATTCTGATGCTCTTGTGCGCAGGTTAAACCTAGAAAATCGAGATTTGTTTGGACGACCAAAATCTATGTTCAATGCTGAAAAATTCATATACAACTTGTCCTTGTCTGTCTCAACTAATTTCGGCACAATTCGCTCTTGAAATGTGTTTCCCAGTCTGAAATCGCCAAAAAATCCTAAAAACCTCTATTTTGGCATTTAACGTCATTCAAGGTCATTGAATTCGGCGCCAATCGAGAGCCAGTGTATGACTTCCTATTAGTGATTAATAGTAACCTAGGCCCTATCTCGCATAGTTATTGAGATACAGCGACTTATTAGCTAAAAGTCACAAATTTTTTCCACCCACCTTTCATTTTGTACCCTTATTCGGTGCGACCCCCATAGAATTTATGAAAAAGCATTACCGTTCTTGAAACTAGAGTCTTCCAGGCAGCCGACGGTGAAGATTTGGTGATCCTAGCTTGCACCGTTTTTGACTGATCCACCCGTGTGACAGACGGACAGATGGACGGACAGATGGACAGAATTGTGAAAGCTAAAACGCATTAAAGCAGTAGCTGCTTTCGCACGTAAAAACTTGCAGTTACTAAATAAACTGCATGCGCAACAGAAAATACGACATAAGTTTCTACATGCAAACACAACGAAACAATGCACGAGAAAAACATGCAACAATATGCAAACTACAGGGTGCAAGAAAAGAAACAATACAGGAAACAAATGAGTAAAAACTGAACACTAGCATTAAGCAGCTGATAACTAGCAAGCAACGGGAATGGGTAATAAACTACAAAATGCAATAAAATGAACAAGGAATTTGAGCTAATGCTCACGAGACGTGCGAAAGCCTATAGCAGTTCCTGTTTGCAAACTGCCGTCTATCTCCAGCCATTTCATCGCAGTTCATTCTTGGAGTGTGCGCTGCAACCGAAGATTGCAAAAATCAATAAAACCCCCTTATTTCGGAAGTTCAGGGTCTTTCAAAGTCATCGACGTTGATACGACTAAAAAGCTCATCACTAGTGCTTGTTGCGATAGGCAGTATGCCCATGCCTATCTGCAACTGTTTTCACAAAAGACTGACCAACAATGGTAAAATAACGACTTTTACGAGGGCACCGCCCTTTGATGCCCTCGTGCGCAGGTTTCCTTGAACCTAGAAAATCGAGACTTGGACCATAAAAATCTACGTTCAACGCTAAAAATTTCATATGCAGCTTGTCCATGTCTATCTCAATTGATTTTAGCGCAATTTGATCTTGAAATGTGTCGCGCAGACCGAAATCGCCAAAAAATCCATAAAAACCTTTATTTTGGCGTTCAATGTCATCCAAAGTCATTGAATTCGATGGCAATCGAAAGCCAGTGTACGACTTCCTATTAGTGATAACCTAAGCTCTATCTCTCACAGTTATTGAGATACAGCAACATATTGGTTAAAAATCGCAAATTTTTCCTACCACCCTCTCATTTAGCGCCGTCATTTGGAGTTACCTCTTTCGAATTTATTGAAAAGCTTTACGGTTCCTGAAACTAGAGACTTTCAGGCAGCCGACGGTGAAGATTTGGTGATCCTAGCTTGCACCGTTTTTGACTGATCCACCCGTGTGACGGACGGACGGACAGACAGATGGACAGACGTACAGAATTGCGATGACTAAGACGCGCTGAAAGCAGTAGCTGCTTTCGCGCGTAAAAACCCAAATTCGCAGATCCGAACAATGTGAGCACAAAGCCAGCTAGGAAGAAACAGCCATCAGAGAAACATAGATAAATTTGTACAAAAACACTAAGAAACAACTGAGTTATTGGCTTGGTAAAAAGTAAAACTACCACGCAGCGGTTAAATGTAACAAAACGAAATGAGACAAACATGCTATTATAACCAATGTTGTATATCATCAAATATTCATGTAGTATACAAATGCTTCAAACATTATTCAAAATTTTTTAATGCAAACCTGAAAACTGTTATTTGAAAGATATCTGATCTAAATATTATATAGCAGTCTTAAGCATTGTCTAATTGTACATATTTACATAATTATACCATTTCCCCTCCCCACCCAGAATGTTTCATTTTCATTTTTGAGTTTCTTTTAAGTATATAAATAACATTAAATGCCACCTATTTAAAGTATTTATCAAAAACACTTAACACACAGCATCCGACACAACATTGATTATCAAACAAAAAAATAACTGGTTATAATACACAAATATATCAACTGAATGGAAAATAAAGTTAATGAAACTACTAACTTATCTAGCAAAGTATTAGAAGGTAAATTGAAATGCCACTTGACTGTCTATCAGCAAAACATACGACGTCCAAATAAAAACTTGAGATGGATAAATTTACAGCTGTTTGTTTCAATCGCACATGATGTGAATTATGGCATAAATATCCGTTTCCGTTTATCAGTTAATAACTGCAACAGAAAACAACTCAGAAGACATCTTCTTTATTTGGACACCATCATTAACTAACATGCAGCAAATATCTAACGAGCAGCAAATGAAAAAACAAACGTGAAAAAGATGCAAAACTATTAAACAGCCACAGAAATAATTAACAAAAATAGTTGGAAATAAAGGATGGGTGAAAAATGTGACACAGTAAATTATAGCACATAATAAAAAAGTACACAGCTATTTTTTCCATCTCAGTATGGCTTTTGCAAATGGTTATTTTTGTAAATATCTAAAATACTATGCATAGTTAGCCAAACCAAAATGTGTATAAAATTATATAATATACCTGTAATTTTCTATGTATTCATACTCAAAATAATTTGTTTACATTTTAAACCATACCTGTGTTAGTTTTTCGTTATTTTTATGTGTGCATGACATTTTCTGTTTTTTTTCTCTGATAAATTTACTGTTTAGTGTGTCTTCTTTTGTTTCCACAGTTTTGTGTTTAATGCCATTATATTTTGCTATATTATTCGGGCAACTGTAACTGCAGTCTCCGCAGGGTTTAGTCCGTATTACTCTTAGACTGTGACATTATTTGTACATGCTTTATATTTCAGTCCAGTTCAGTTCCATGGCTTCGTACATTTTTTAAAAAATGAAACAATTATGACGATGACGATCAGTAAGTAAACATACAAGAGCCAACTAACTCATAGTTATTAAAGAAAGACAGCAACCCTGTGGGAACACGCTCACTGAATAAATTAATGAATAAATAAATAAATAAATGTATGATGATGAGTGAGTAAGTAAATGACATGTGACTGACCCATAGTTGTCAAAGATGGAAAGCACCCCTGTCGGAACTCGTTCGCTGAATGAGACAATCGACAGGAAAGGGTTAATAACCACCGCTTTGTTACTGCTATGTCTCGATCCTGCACATTTTAAAACAATCACCAAAGTAATCTGGCAGTATGCAGAATCGCTTCCAGGTGATAGCAGCCAATCGCAATTGCATTCTTTGGCTGGGGGATTGGAGTGTCCAAACCTCCTCTTCCACTGGGGAAGGGTATAGCGAATAACACTAAATTACAGCCACACCAAGCTAGAAAACTAAAATAAGCAATACACTGATCAACCTAGTATATGATAAAAGACACAACAAACATTATTATTAAACAAACAATTCAAATGAAACGAGGGAGATAATGCAGCTACAAATTACACAGGGCACAGAACAAAACTAACGATCATTTAGAAGACTGCACTGCTGAAAAGAAGATGCGAAACGTTTAGTTCGATTGACAGGAAGACGGTTGATCAAAGTCTGAAAGTAAAGCACCATTTATGGGCAGAAGGCAACTTGGCGGCATAATGGTCGCGTGTCACACTTACGATCCGGAGGCTGTGGGTCCGACTCCTGGTCAGGTCAGGTCTCTATCAAGTGGTTACTACTAAAACGTTGACTGTCTGCAGACTGGTAAACCATCTCGATATATAACCAACCAACCAACACCAAGGTCAACTCAGCCTTCCATCCCTGCAGAAGAGGTAAATTAAGTACCAACCGCCCTGTCTTGCTAGGGTTAAAGCAGGGCATGTTTACCTGTAATGGGTGGCAAGTAACACTGTGTGATCCCATATGGCAGGTGATGCTCCACAGCTCAGTGTTGGGTTTCCTTTGAAGAGTTATACATGACCTCGTATCTGGAACACTCTGCTGGAGGGATTGTGGCCCGCCATAGCCAAGGGCCGCCATAGTCAGGGGCCACCATAGCCATAGCCAGGGGCCACCATAGTTAGGGTTACGGTTAGGGTTAGGACCCCACTAGCCCTAACCTTAACCCTGACCCTAACCTTAACCCTGACCCTAACCCTAACCCTAACCCTAGTAGCCTATAGGAAAGTGTGGCGGACTAGCCATTCGGGCCATCGATTGTGGGATTGTGGCTATGGCGGCCCTTGGCTATGGCGGGCCGTCACCGCCGGAGTACATATGTAATAACATCTCAGTCACTCTCAACGTTCGGTCACAAACCTGGCTCTTCGGAAAGTAATATCCAGACATCATTATCTAAACTTGTTGCAATGGTCTAACCTTGAAGTAGCTCTGCTACTAAGGCAACTATGATGACTGACTGGCCGACTGAATCCACTGTCCACCAGTAAGTAGTCACAGATGTCTTGAAGTCAACAGGACCCATCGTCTTGCTTCATCGACTTGTTCGTATCCTTTTCTGACGTGCATCACTTTTCTGATCCATTGGTCCATCATGTTGCTTTCTCTGTCAATCATCTATGATTACTTACTGTGCACTGTAGCGACATCTGGCGGACAGTTGTTACGATGATTGATTGATTGGTAAAACGAAGGGAGAAAATACAGATGACGTATTAACCGTCTTGCACGGCTGATGCTGCTGTTGATGTCGTATTGAACTCATGACGCAGCAGTCTCCCAGTCACAACCTCATCAACCTGCCACCACTTGGATTGAGAGATCTCATCGTGATGCAGTGTAAGCCGAACGGAACTCCACTTAAGACCTACAACATACAACTCAGCCTGGCCATCCCTCTATGGATGAATGACCTCATTCACATGCCACCACCACTGCAACTGTGGAATCTCTTAAGGACCTACAGCGATCAGCCACTACTAAGTAAGTACGAACACAATTTAACCGTTCATCACAATGTTCCCTATTTGCAACACCTCAACAAAAACAACTTTAGAAGTCACCTAAACTGTTCCATATTAGTGATGGTTTGCTTGCATCAACAAAGTTAGCTGACGCTTGGCCCAGTCAGCACTTGAATGGGGTAGACCATGTCAGTATTGTAACTCAGCCTGGCCATCCCTCCGTGGGTAGTCGCAGTGAATAACAGCAAAAGTTGTGGTGTAAACAGGGACACTACGTGATGCACTAGACCCATATGCATAATATTCAGTGTAGACTGGTGTTATGGCTCAAAACAAAAAAAACTATAACAAAAATGATGAAGTGTTTAAGGAGCAAACAAACTGACCATCCTCGTAGAGCACACCGCTGACCGACAGTTTGCCTTTGCCCGGCACAGTCACGTAGCGTGGGAACAGACGACTTACAATCCTACAACAGCAATACACTCAGCATGATCGGAGTCGAATGGGTACAAAGACGTCACACTTTAGGGATCAGGAGATGGTGGTACCATAACGTCACACTAGTCACAAATGCATCACACTCACAGATTCAAGTGTTCTTCCCAATGTATCACAACCGGATGGGTATTAGCCGACAATTGCTCAGGGTGCATACACGGACAATTCAATATCTGTTGACCTGGCGCAGCCGTGTGTTAATTCTGGTCGACGTTGTCACTCTTATGACGTGGCACAGCCGTGAGTGCGGCTGCAGCACATCCGAATGAGTAGCACCGTACGTGTCGTCGTACGCACGAACGTACGTGGAAATTTATGTGACTTCCGGAATTGTGAATAAAACATTTATTTATTTATTTGTTCATTCATTTATTTCTATATTCCTGTGCTACGGCTGCACGTAGCCTAACGGCTTGTTCGCATTAAAACGTTGCATACATGTCAAATAAACATGTTATAGCCGTACGATGCGCAGACTGGACGAAGATAGAAGGTAGAAGGCGCAGTCAGAAATTGTCGCGCGCTTCATTGCAAAGTCGTCGCAATGAAATTTGGGCTTCATTCATTTGCTCTTCCGAGCCACCAGGTGGTGGCACTGATATTGGCTTCCAGCCATGCACACGTCAATTTACACAGCACTGAGACAAAGCCCAGCGAACAGCGACAATTGAGCAACACGCCAAGACAATGTAAGTACACGGTGGCCGATAAAAACACCTTGCACTATTTATCTGTCAAACTGTAACCGCTTTTTTACGCACGACAGCACATAATGATAAGCGCATCTTAGCTATAGTAGAAGCATGTGTCTGTGTGTATGTCTGACTGTCTGTCTGTTTGTCACATTCTGCGACTGTATAAAAGTGATGCAATCTAGATCACAAATTCTTCACCGTGGCTGCCACAACAAGAAAGCCCAGCTAACGCAAATGAAACGTGTGACAGCAGTGCAGTACATTGGCACAATGTGAACCAATCTAAGCCAATACGGTCGGCTATCCTAGCGACAGCTGGGCATTTTTGTTAATATACTGCAAGCGTTTCTTTCTTGGAAAATGCACATTTATCAGCCTACGTCCAAAGTAAGTTACGCCTAGTCTTCGATGCATAAGATAGCCACTACGTCTACAGCTCCTTCTTAACACAAGAAGGAGCAGTATTTTGTTATACATAGAAGAACCATGTGGGTCAATTTTGACCCATGACGTATTTCAATGTTAACCACCGATTTCAGTCATGGAAACAGTGTAGAATGTGCTCGCTAGACGAGTGCTAGACGAGATGGCCCGACGAGCTCATCAAGCGCGTCGAGCACTTGACAAGCCAGCTCGTCGAACGCTCGTCTAGCGAGCTCGTCAAACGAACTGCATAAATGCCTTGTATATGCAAAATGTGAGCACTCAGCATGCACTCATTAAGCTGGCTTGACGAACTGGCACGAACAACAAGCTGGCTCGTCAAGCGCGTCGAGCACTAATCGAGCCAGTTTTTTGACCTTGACGGACGAGCCAGTTCATCGAGCTTGTCAAGCCAGCTTCATGAATGCTCGCAATATCAAACATACATGAAAACTCAAGCACTCATGAAACACTCATAAAGCTGGCTTGATCAGCTAGCTTGACAAGTGCTCTACGATTTAGCTCGTCAAGCCTGGCTTGTTAAACCTAAACAAGCCAGTTGGTAAAGCCTCGACGAGCTAGCTCGCCAAGACTAGACGAGCTCGTCAAGCGTGGAGTTAGCTAGTCGAACGTCCGACGTACTCGGAGGTGATTTGACAAACTGGCTCGGCCAACACTTGACGAGCGCTAGTCGAGCACCTGACGAGTTGGCTTCACGAGCTGACTAGTGCTGTGTATTATAAACAGGGTACTCGTCGGCAGGTGGCACTGAAAGGCCGAAAAAGGCTGAAATGAACAGAGAGAGTATCATGCATTGTGAGAGGAGTGTCAATCTACTCCGAGCTTGAGGAATTCCTGCTCTACACCGCAAGAAAATACTTCACCTCAGCCTAGCCACGCCTCCATGACTAGACACACACACCTATGCTGGTAATGAACAGCCTGTAGACTATGATCCTACAAGCAAGGACGTGTTCAAAGTCAACATATTCAAGGGCAAGGCGGCCACCGGAGTGCAAGGCCAAGGCCAAAGGTTTTGAAATAAATTCACAAATGACTGAGCGAACAGTATAAACCAATGCTCTACACAGCAAAAAATACTTCACTTAGCAGTTTTTCACTGCCAGTATATAATTTTATGCTACTGGATACCTCCTTACAGTTTTATTTCCACGGATGGTCCACATTTCCTGTTACATTAATCTAAAGGCATACAAAGGCCAATACTGCAAGTGCTGGCTGCATGCGATCAATGCTCAGACTGTGCCACAATGCTCAAGGCCAATCAATTCCACGTATCATTTATGTTTTCAGGTTTTGGGCATCAGCGGATAATGTGCATCAATTGAGTACACTGAACTGATCACGATCTAAGACATTTTGCTGTTAGATTTACATCAGATGTGCAAAGATGTGCGTTACGTACACGGAGTTGTCGACCGAGCCATTGATAACATGTGACAGTTCGTCCATCACTTGACGATCTTTGATGTGATCCAGTTCGCGCTTGAATGTGTGAGATACAGTCTCCGTCATACCCTCCTTGGGCTCCCTGCAGACACGCAGAGCCAGTCAGATAGACAGACAGATACACAAACAGACAAACAGACAGACAGACAGACAGACAGACAGAACGGTGAGATGGTTTCCATCACATCTCCGTAGGCTCCCTGCACATCAAATATTACACATCAGTAAGTAAGCAACAAAGTAAATAAGTAAATAGTAAGAATAATAAATGTGTCAGCTCTCTGCAGACCAAATAAAACACATTCTAATCAGTACCATATAACCAAAAAAAAAATTAAAAACCAAATCACCCAGTCCATTACTAGTTACTTCCTTTTAAAGTGTCACAGTCAGACGATTTTACGACGTAGAGATCCATGCCAGCTTTCACTGCGCAAAGCTACTCAACATGGACAACATTTTGTGCCACGCTGCTTATCTGAAAAGTTTTCTGACTCTCAGTGTATGTTTTTGTGTTGACCGAATGCCTGTCAGCTAAACTGACTGTTGCATCAGCGGCTGTGAAACCTTTCAACCATTCGTGGCTGCATTTTGATAACCAGAAATTGGGGCTGTGCGGCTATAAACGTACTCACGAGTTACCCATACCCATGGGTACAAGTACGGGTACTATTTTATGAGTACGGGTCAGGTAACATACGTGTATAA
>Ga0209367_1008192_pt1 | contig 14307 bp, 8 predicted proteins | sample WorMetLIZISLAND2_FD_187412 | JGI IMG/M metagenome (GOLD analysis project Ga0209367, IMG submission 187412) | Marine gutless worms symbiont microbial communities from Max Planck institute for Marine Microbiology, Germany - Olavius geniculatus... ... | reverse complement strand
GGCCAACACTACTAAACACTACTAAACATGCTTAACTGCTCATTTGTTGCAGTAATTAGACCTACTCTATTTTACAGAGGCATTGGACAGACTCCGTGTTCGTATGAACATTATCTTGTTTTTAATAACATTGTTGCAAATATCAGTATGAAAAAAAATTAGAAGTTGCTATCACAGATGTATAAAGACATTTTTTGGTTACGACAGACTGCATAGTGTTACAGCTATTCTTTTGGATTTGCAGCTTTCCAGCTTTGACACTCTTTTGTATAATTATAAATTCTCATTTAATATGCAGTTCTTAAGTAGTGATAATGATGTAGTTAAATATCTTGTAAAAATTAAACTGTGATGTGTATATGTTTTATTTTTGTTTTTCTTTTTTACCACTTTTATTGCTTTTATTGCTTTTATTATTTTACCCGTGTTCTATGGACGTTTCTGTCTGAAATAAACTTGATTGATTGATTGATTGAAATGTAATCTCTGCACGTAGTCAACAAAATACAAGTACAAATACACAAACATATTATACCAAAGCGTTTCTGTTTTATTCTGTCAGAGAAATCGGCGGTGAAGATTTCGCTGCGGTCATTCAAAGATGCGTACTACTACACTGCTAACAGATTACCAGCTCTCGTCTCTTACCTTCAGGGCGACAGCACCCAGCAGGGTGATTTAGCTGTGAAGGTGAGTCACATTGACATTCGTACAATCGTTCAAGTAGTTACTCCAATTAGCTATTGGTAAATAGTATAAATAAATACTAGCAAATCTGTTAACAAAATACAGACTACTAGTCTTGCTAGTGGTATAATACGGTACCTAACTTTATGTGCCAGTAGAACATTCTGCTCGACTAAGTATTGTTAACTGATGTATTATGCGGGGTGTACTGTCATCATTTTTTTCACTAAAACTGCAAGTACAGAAGAACTCACGAAAACAAAACCTTGTGTATATCAGGCTCACAGCAGCGCTTACAATAGCATTAACTAATCGTTTACATTACGTGAAATAAATAATGGTTTTTATTTTGTTGCACATTAACTGATATTTTAAAAATGCGAATGTATTATTTCTGTAGCCGGGCGTACGTGAGTCGGTGGCTATGACGTACAAACTTGCGGAGATCTGGGGGCGCAGTGCAGGAGGCTCCGGTGCAGTCAACTTGAATCAGCTCAACCACTCTTTGCTTAAATACGTCTCTACGCGGGACGGTGTCTACCGTGTGTACCCGGCCATACGTGTTCCAACTGAGTTCGACCCTACCAAACAACCGCAGTATAAACAAATTTTTTAACACAAATTTATACAGTTTCTTGTCCAATACTATATTCTTGTATCGAGGTTCATAACGTTGGAAGCTCTGGCCCGTCCTTTCCTTCGCTGGCATTGATGGAATAGCGACTTTGTTTAACAACGGGAGTAATTTTGATAAAAATTATGTTAAATTGAATACTTAATTTGTCTTTTATTTTTATATTTTGTTTAAAAAACTTTCTTTACACAAATCTGTATGGGTTACGTAATTGTTTGAAACTCGTTGTGACATAATATTAAAAATATCTCAGTTACGTTTATCGAAATGTTATCGGACCATTAAAACTAAAAATGTTTTGCACAATTTGTCCGTTTTATTGCATCATAAAGTTTATGAAGCCAGTCTTTCGAACACACTGTAAAAATAAAAAATATCATACAAAAGCAGGCTCACAAGTTACTACCAGATTCGTACAGATATACGGTTGGTTATTTTTTTCAGATACAGACGAGCGGAAACTCAACCCGATCGCAGAATAATATATACGCACACTAGCGACAATGGCTACGTCGTATCTTCCATCGCAAAAGCTTTCGTCGATCCAAGGTAGTCCATTATAAACTGTTTTGTCACAAATTTACAATTATTTTGTTATTGCGAATCAGCAGTGTAGTTGTCGAGTCCAGCAATGCACCGGAGTTTGATTCGAGTCTTTAATTCATGATTCGGGTTCGAATCTTCTGAACTCAGAGTCAACACTGTATGACTTACGGTATGCTTTCCAATGTTGCGTTTAATTTGTAGCAGCGTAGTGTCATTATTCTAAACGTAGCGTTTTTCACCGCACGTGAATATTGAACTTTACGAACATTTCTGTCTCGTCGAAGTCAGTGGACCCGAAGTTAGATTCGACCATTCGCACTAAGAGGACCCAGATTAAGTGAACTCGGCTACATCACTACGTCAAATCGTCGGATTATTTCAGAGTTACGATTTTGTGTGTAGTAAGTCTACGACATTGGGCGTGATTGGTGCCGACGTGCTGTATTCTTCGCTACACAACTTTCTCAACACAGAGTTCGCACCGTGTCAAATCTCATCGTCTGAGTACGTAGGCCTACTGTAGAATTTGGCCTTTATATTTAATCGATCGACATTGTCGATTACGTACGCGGTACGCCACAAACTGTATAAAAAATTTTTGCTCGAGAAGCGTTGACGTTTTTTACCTCTTCATCCCTTTTCTTTTTCGTTTTTCTTTCTTTTTTTGCTTTTTAGTTATTTCCCTTTTTTCATTAGTTTTTATATTTTTTTTCTTTTCCCAATTCCAGTTAAACGGTTTGGGCTCTGGTGTGTAGCCCCAAACGCACTTTGGTACGCATTTTGACGCATTTACGGCTTCAAAAATGCGTTTCATCGCGACATATTTCAGTCGTTTATGTGCAGTGCCGTAATAACTGTTTTGTTTATTTGTCAAGCGAAAAAGAATTTCAACGTCTCTCGGAATTAGAGCCCGGAAACCGGAATCTCTCTTCTGTCAAATGTGGCGCTGATACGCCAGATGGGTTCAATGAGAAATCAGTCATCGTCTATTACGCAAAATACAGTAGTATTCTTTTATCACAAATATAATAACAAGACGAAAGGACATAATGTCGATGTCCGTAACATAAACTATGTGTATTCGCCTGCTTGTCAGCAGCAACTGAAACGCTGCTTCACGGACTACATGCATTTGTGACGTTTTAGTTGTTTCGCTATTGACCGAAGTGGATTCGTTATCATTCACAATAGTTTCCTTACGGAGCTTCCCACCTCCAGAGTTCACATAACTGAGATAGAAGAAGAGATTTCTGCTGATATGGTGTCTAAAAACATACTGACAAGCGATACGTGCGTCCGCTACAAAGATATCACCAACCAGATGTTCTGGAAGGTACTTATTCGCATTATCCAAGACAACTTTTTAAATATCGCGTAGCTTACATAACTGACTTTTCAAGTGTTAACAGTTTTGAACGTTGTCTGGCTTTTAAAATTTTAGCTAGATACTCTGAATTGAAGTAAATTCTATTTTTCTAGACGCTTATAATTCGCTGCATCAGAGACAATGGACTTTTACTTGCTATTTTACTGTACATTTCTGTTGTGGTACATGACATGACACATGGCTTCAACCTTTTGTTAACGCTCGTAGTAGACCGTGTGCTCTATCCTGTGTTGTATTGCGTATAACCTAAAATACGTCATTGGTCGTACAGGTAACAATGACAGCGAAGGTTCAACGGATAACGAATAGTGACATTTATGCAGTGGACGGATTCGATTTGTTCATCGTTGTTAAAGCTCACAGGCTACCACCTGGCAGTAGCCGTTGTTCTTGTCCTCCGGTAGGTCTTTAGGTCTAAGCCTATTCTGTCCTTTCAGTTTCAAACGTCATGCATTTAAATAATTATAACTAAGCCGGTACTTGTCCGTTAATTCACCCGCACCCAAATTATTATTGTTAACGTTAACGCTAACCTTAACCCTGACCTTAATCCTAAACCTAACCGTAACTCTTATCCTAACCCTATCCTTATCCCTAATCTTAGCCCTAACCTTAACTCTAGTGGTTAATTCGGGTGCGGGTGAATTAACGGACAAGTACCACTAAGCCTATAGGCGTACGTTATTGCTGAATATACATGACGTATAGCGCTAATGATTGTTGCAAAAAATGTTTGTTAAAATAACTGTTTGTTACCACTGCTTTTGTTGTTTCGTACACTATAGCAAATAACTTGCGTTATAAAGTAGAACTTTAAACTAAAGGCAGGCTTACATGTTGTTATAAATCCAAAATTTAACATAAAAATTTTAATTTTCACGCCGTTTTCTTACAGTTTGTAACCTATATGCATTGTTTTACGGAATGGTAGATTATAGGCAAACACACGGCGCCAAAATGCGCAGCTGGGCAGCAGTGTCAATGTCCTTGCTACACTATGACTGACTACAGCTACTGCTCCGGGCGATTTACCGTCTCCAAGTTAGAATCTTATTACTGATTTCGTTCAACAGTTAAAAATTAAACGGAAGTAGATCAGTAGTATATGATACAGTGGCGATAACCAAGTTGTCGTACTGTATATTCTGACCGTGCAAATGCGAAGGAACTTTATTCTTTTTGACCATCAAAAAGAACTTACGGATAACTCAAACTTAAGAACAGTTAGAAAGTTTTTTTAAATGTTTACTGAACCAAATGTTTTGCACACCTTTTCTAAAACAGGTCTGTTGTAGCTTTAACATATAATTCGTAGCTAGCTTATTGTTTTAAAATAATTGCGAAAAATCGTTTATTATACGTAATAGACTTTTATAGTCTGCTGCGTTAAACCCAAATTTCATTACGCCGACTTTGCGACAAAGTTTGGGACTAGTTCCTGACAAAGTCGCAGACTTGTCGCAGACACAAATCATGAAAGTCGGCAACGTGATTTGTGTCTGCGACTTTCATGATTTGTGTCCACGACTTTCCCCGCGGGGAAGTTTTGGTGAAAGCCGGCGTAATGAAATTTCGGCTTTTATAAGCGAGCAAATTACAAGTAGCTTATGCTTAGATTTAGTACAACTGTCACTTACTCTCGTACCAGTGTTTTCCCGCTGTTTTCACGTTATCAGTCACACGGCTTATCGAACACAGCTTGTGCATGTAAGCCTTACGTGTATGTACTAAATATTGCAGTGCTGGGATAGATAATCGAGTACGCAGTACAAGCTTATACAACTCCTGACAGTGCGATATAGTACACAAACCACGTTCAGATGGCATACTGTCGTTTGCTTTTCGACGCACGACTACAGCCAAAAATTGTGGAAACAGTAGGCCTACTAATGCAAGTTGAGAGTGGTTTTAGTGGGTCTACTGTAAACTTTTGTTGATAAAACAGTTTGTTCGACTGCGTGGCTGAATGTGTTAACAGCACGACGAAAGCGTGCTATCCTGAGGTGATGTTTCGGACTCCACGAAACTTCACACTAGAAGAGCGTAATGCTGTCAAGTCGTTGACCAGTTGTCTTTCATGCTCATTGTTCAACTCTCAGAGGTTAAGCGGCATCTGCTGATTGATTGTCGTGTAAAATACGCAGCTTTATTTTACCAATGGAATTATTGTTATGAACGAAAACTTGAGTAGCCCGATGGAATTTGTTAACGTTCTCAACAAGGTAACAATGATCATTAGCTTGCTGTCTGGCTGAATAGCTGAATACCAAATCACTTTCTGACTTCCATATATTCAACTTCTCATTGACTGACGTCGTTACGTGCAACGTGCATAAAACTGTTTTACTAGAATTCGGGAAAAATATTTATGACTATGCCTGTATTCCTATGCCAAAAATAATCGGACCGTGTAAAGTTTCTCTCTTACTTTATTGTATGTAATGCATCTATCATTGAAGTAATAAGTGTGCTGTTTAATAATATTGGTTAAAGTTATTTAAATAAGATTGTTTGTGTTTGTACACAGTATATGCACGATAAACGGTTGCTGTTGGACTGCAAACACTGGGTGCAGCGATTGCACAGAAGAAGCTGACGGAGGTTGTACAGTTTTAGCAATTTATTTCAATGCATTGACATAAAATACCCACAAAAACATGACATCAGTTCTTGCAAATTGTATGCAATTTGTGCTTTGTTTGTTTGATTGCTTTTTTCTTATTTGCCATTTATGTCATTTTTTCTGTAAGTGTAAAAAATGTATCTCACTGAAGTAAATCATAATATATTAATGAAAAATGTATACATTTTTGTTCGCCAGATACTGGTAGCATACAAAATTGCAAACACACAAAAAGTAACTTAGTTAACGATTTATGCCTCCATGAGCATTTCGACAATGTGACGAAATCGCACATATCGTGAAAAACTGTTTATAAATTTGTTTTTTATGTCATATCTGTTTTCTTAACAGCTTAAAACTGAAAATTTACTGGAAATCTTTACCAGTGTTTATGTCGCGTGAACGAAACGGTTTCACAAAGAACTAATTTACTGCAAAATCTACAATGAATAGATACTAAAAAGTTAGACATGCTTGTTTAGCCTGCGTTCTGTAGTGTTTAGTGAGATTGTTGTTCAAGTGTTTCTTTGTATTTTTTCATATAGATGCAGCTTTGGGGTGTTTATATTTTTTTGTGTTTGTTTCGTGGAATTAAAGATTTGTTGTTTACTCACTTTCTTACTTACTGTTGTGTAACATGACAGGATGTAACAGCAGCTGCGTCACTGGTGTTGTGGTGGGCCTTATTCTCTTTTTACTTCTCATCACAGCAATCATCGTCTTCATTATCTGGTACATGAAGAAATGGCGGAAGCCGTCAAGACGGAAGAGCACGGGACCACACGTCAGCAACGTAATGGTCACGCCGGAGAAAGAACATGACGATATTTCGCCGTATGAATACATTAATCCTGTCGGTTTAGACATGAGTACCAGCAGCATGTCGTCTGACTCTGCTGTTCGCATGTCGACTGAACTAAACGGACAAAAAGAGATTGAATCTCAGTACATAACTGTCAACACTTCTCCACCGCCTGGTCCCAACAATGCGCAACACGTTTGCTATATTTAAGTCCTGTAGGCTTATATATTACGAATATTTGCGTTTACTTACGTGCGGATTTGCTGTGCTGTCGGCGTCGAGTGCCCACATAATTTGCGGCCGTCCACGTTGACAGCGGAATTTATTGCCGTCATAATTGTCAAATATGTCATTGAATTGCTGTAGTTTGTTGCGCGTTACCTTTAGTGCGACTCTCACGGATGAAGCGTACAGACTATGTGGGCGGCTGTAGATGCGATGATGCACGATCTCTATTTGTCGTTTACGTGAAGTTTATGACGTCTTGTAACTTGGCCTTTGATCTCTTGGACTAACAAGAAATCTGACCTAATGCGCATGAGACGCGCGAGAGCCTATAGCAGTTCCTGTTCGCAGGTTGTCTCGGTCTAACCCTATCCATTTCGTCGCAATTCACGCTTTAGCAACGAAAAATCGCCAAAAAATCACAAAACCCCCTATTTTTAGGTTTCAAGGTCATTTAAAGTCATCGATGTTGACATTTCTATAAAGCTTGTCGTCAGTGCTTGTTATAACAAGCGCATAAATGTGTCTAACTGCAACCATTTTTACGCTAGACAAGCCAACAGCGGAAAAATAGCCACTTTTTAGAGGGGTACCACAATTTAACACTCGCATGCGCAGGCCTTCTTTAACCTAGAGGGTTCGGATTTTGACTGCTAAAATCTACATTCAATACTGAATATTTCATATGCAGGTTGTCTTGGTCTATCTCCAGCCACTTCGGCTCAATTCACTCTTGAAAAGCGTGTCGCAGACCGAAATCGCGAAAAATCATTAAAACCCGCTATTTGGGAGGTTCAAAGTCATTCAAGGTCATCGATGTTTACATTTCTAAGAAGCTCATCGCCAGTGCTTGTTATGTTAAGCAGCACGTCTGTGCCCATCTGCAACCATTTTCACGTTAAACGAGCCAATAACGGTAGAACAACGATTTTTAAAGGGTACGGTGTACTTTTCTTTTGCTTCTTCGTTTGTAGAGACCCCCTTCACCCAGCGGCGTAAAATTTTGTCACGAAATACAAGAAATTCTAAGCTATCATATGATAAAAACCAGAAGTCTTTATCTCACATAGGCTCAAAACGGTATTGGGTTGTGACAGACACACAGACGAACGGACAGACAAAAGTACCGTAGCTAATACGCGCTATAGCTAGCTAGCTATGCTAGCTCTCGCGCGTAAAAATCGACACACTGGTCTCTGTTGTTTGGCGAAACGTTTACATTAATTCTGATTTTAAAAATGTATTTTGCTATTTACTTACAAGCCAATAGGCCAGGAGAGACGGACGGACAGACAGACAGACGGACAAGACGCGTACTATGACGACTTCAATGTTGGCCGCTCAATGTTGCCCGCGCGGGTAACATTTAACTTTAATGTTGCCCGCGGGGGTAACATTGCTTATTGTTGAATAACACGCGACGCGATTTAGACCAATCGCGTGCAGGTATTTTGCGTTGAGGTATAACAATAATTTATTGCAACATCCGCACATTGCTGGGCAGTACATTATCTTATCATCTCATTGACGGCTGCTCAATGCTAATTATTTTACATGTCGACAGGCACTTCAACGCTTGTTTCAATCAGCTAATTAAGAGCAATGTGTCGCTAACGAATTAAAATCGTAAGATTATGCTTTGGGCATTACACGAGTTTGTCGATATGTAACTTGTCCTACTTTGTTTTTTGGATATTGCATGTCTCTAGTATCATTGCGATTAACGTTGTTTGCTATTTTATTTCTTATTTATTCCATAAACAGATGGGTTAGTAAGACCCCAACAATTAACTTAAGGGCTATGTGTACCGACATTGCTTTTGGACGAGGCTGCTATATTAGGTACAGTTTCGTGTTATAGGGTAAGCCGAGTGAGCTATGGCCCACGCTTATATTTTGTTTGCTCGGCTACAATATAAGCGTCGGCGAAACCAAAAATAGCCATAAAAGTATTTGATAGTTTTTGTCTGTGTTGTTACTGTATATGACTTTAGTAGCTAAATTGGACGCTGCGAAATACTCAACCAAAAAGGCGTCTTGGACTAAACTTGTTGTTATAATTCGAAACTGCTAAACACGAACTGAACTGTACCTCACTCATAAAGTAGCTTTGTTTTACCTCGAGTTTTTTTCGTATATTTAACGTATTTAATAATATTTTGATTATTATTATTAGCTGCACTGCAACGAACCGTATTGTATTGGCTTCGAGGAAACATTTTACGAACCTCTGGCAAAAAATTTTCAATAATGACCTCGACTCCAGTCACTATTTGTTTTGTTATATCTCAAAACAGAACCAAAAAATTTAAACAAAATCATTTAAACCAAAAAACTGTGACGACTTCAATATTGGTCGCTCAATGTTGCCCGCGCGGGCAACATTTAACTTTAACGTTGCCCGCGGGGGTAACATTGCTTATTGTTGAATAACACTCGACGCGATTTAGACCAATCGCGTGCAGGTATTTTACGTCGAGGTATGACAATAATTCATTGCAACATCCGCACATTGCTGGCAGTACATTATCTCATCATCTCATTGAGTAACCAGAAGTGTGTCTGTTTTGTTCGCCTACCAGATGCTTTACACACGCCACGCTCTCGTCATGTAGACAATCATTACACGTTTAACTTTCGCTTTCGTCAAACGTTTAAAAATAATTGGATTGACGTCGACGTCTTAATACTGCGTAACATAGCTTATATATTTGTTTATAATATGTATATATTGATTCTTTTCAAATGCTCTGTTTGGAGCGAGTAGTGGACAACGTGCAATTGCAAGTCAAAGAAATAAACGTTCCAGTGTCTCCCCTCGTGGGCTTTTCAGTGCGTAGAAAAATAACTGGATGTCAACGTCTTTGAGTGCCATGGGCAACGCTAGAACGAAGGCTTTGCCCTTGCCTTCCCCCCGGCTGCCCCCATAAAAAAATTCTGATGTCGACAAAGTGCCCTCATGCCAAGATGTGACTTATTTAACGTAATTTTTGCAATACAACACAGATATTGAAAAGCAGGCAAACTTGCGGCTTCTATTGCACGTCCACTAGCTAAAAGTGTTTCAGCTTTAGGGAGTTTTGTCCCCGGGCCCACTAACCAGGGCCGTTGCCCCTGGACCATGCTACATTTTTTCGACGCACACATAACTGAATAAAGGTCGAAATTTGGCCCACTCAAAAAAATTATTGTCCCCCCTGTGGCCTGGCCTTTTGTTCTCCTCCCCCCCGTTGCTCTTCAGCTTCAGATTCCTAGCGCCGCCTATGTTGAGTGCGTCGTCATTTTCTCAGTTAAGTAGGCCTATATTTTTGATGTTTACATAGTTTACATATATATCTACTAAAAATCTAAAGTACAGACTGAGACTTGAACTTTTTGGAACGTGACTCCGTGATCAGCAAAAGTTAACGGAAAAATAAAATATTTCGTTGAACTGTTCTTAGTTATTCCACAAATAAAAAAAGTTTTGGTTTAATTGCTAGTTGTGCTTATTAACTAGAGTACTAGACAGTTGGGCTAACTAATGAACTAATTTTGATTATTTACAACGCAAGTCACTGCAAAATCTCAGATAGTTTTAAATTATTTGGCGAAATACAGGGTGGGCCAAAAAATGGCACAATGTTTTATACGCCAATAACTTCATCAAATATTAACCGATTTTAAAATTTTTTACTGTCCGAATCAAAACAAAATTTGTAGTAACATTTTAACTAAAGATCCTACCACACCTTAAATGTGTCGCTACACTACCTGGTGAAATATTAACGTGTTAAAAGCAACAATTGAAAACAATACGATATCTGTAACAACACATTGTAAGAAAAATTAACAACAAGAAACAACCTGTTTATTGTCTCAGTTAGGCCTATTGTCCAAGGTAACTGTCAGATCTCGCATCAAATGTTTAATGTGTCCGCTTTGGACTGGACGACGCACTCAAGCCGGCGACGCCACTGACCAATGGCGCGATCTGCGATCGTTCAAATGATGTGGCAAATTTGCCAACTCAGTGACGATCGCCTGTTTTAGCTGGTTGATTATCGTGAATTGTCGACGTTGATGGACCATTTGTTGAAGGCCCTCCAAACAGCATAATCGACCAGATTTAAGTCCGGGCTGTTTAGCGGCCACAGGTCAAGCTTAATCAACGTTGATCACGCAATAGGTCACTGTTGTCGCCGATATGAGTGCGATGTCTGACATTTCACAAGGTTGTGTAGCGACACGTATGAGGTGTGGTGGGACCTTTAGTGATCGTGTTACTGCAAAATAATTGTCTCGTAGATTCCGACAGTGAAAAAATTTGAAAATTGGTTAATATTTGATAAAGTTTTTTGCATATAGAACATTGTGCCATTTTTGGCCCACCGTGTAGAATACGTACGTTAAACGACTGGTAGGCTAGCGTGGCAATGGGACAGATACCTCGTTCCACAGAACGTATTTCTAGTATTAATAAATATTTCGTTATTGCACTTTGAAATAAATTGCAAAAAGCCGTTATATAGAATATGCCAAAAAGCTACATTATTCTGTTTTAGGGCTTGTAACTTTGAAAATGTTGGTCAGATAGGCACCAAGTTTGATTTTAACATTAATTTTGAATCGTATTTTATTTGAATTAATATATTAACATAAAGCGGCATGGGATTAGGACATTGCGACATTTCACGGCTGTCTATGCTCACGTTCGAAGACTACTGCAAACTGCACAGTGTAGATATATCGTATCATGGCCAGTTTCATTTATTCATTCAAAGTTTAATAAAAAAAAACAGACAAAACGCTCTTACACAATAAAAATGAATGGAGATCAATAAAACGATACAAATAGTCTAAGCTAGTCTAATACAAATTGTTATTATAGTGCATTCTTATAATAAAGTTTTTGTCATTGGTGACTGATGTACGATCAGGAAGTTGAAAGTTGTTTACGCCCGATAATAGCCTAGGCCCCTAGTCGTGTTTTAGTATGACTCAAATAACAACGACAATTAAATTTCTTATTATGCCCAATCCTTTGAAAAAGAAGACATAAAGGATTGGTTGTTGCCTTTTATCTGTCGATACAAGCCTACTAGCACTTAAGTTCGTTAACTTCTTTAATTCGACATGAGCACGGCTTGTCCAAAAAGTGCACATAAAATTGCAACTGTACGAAAATTTTTGTCTGTTTTGATACTTTTGTCGATGCGACAACTATGAACACAGTGAATTATTACGTTCAAAAATTGGTCTAGCCTATGTCAGTTTTGTAGCTTCGGCTTTGAGGAAATAGCATTGCGCGTGTGCCCCGGTGCATTATATAGAACAGCTACTGTATAATATTCACTGTAGCGTGACCCTGACTATACTTGCAGTTAGTGACAAGATTATAGTTAGACTGTATGTAAGGTATGCACTGCTATATTTTGTCGTTTTTTTGTGACGAAATAGGCTTACTTGTATGTAGAATATTATTTTAATTGTTCTTGTGAGCTAAACATAAAACTTTTGCTCTCGAAGTCTGTGAGAAAGTCAGTTAAAATTGCGTGAAGTTTGTCTCTGCTCACGTGATGCTTGCATGCTCTGCATGCTTGCGCATTGGTAACAACTTAGACCAACATATATCGAGACCGTTGCTATGTTGTAGCGCTTTAGTAAATTGCTAGAATGTAAGCCTACTTTGTTTTTCAGCTGCATGAGCTTGCTTTAAGAAGATAGGACAAATAATAAAGCGATGTTTACGTCGAAAGCTATACAACTTCATACGGCTTAGCGCATGTCTAGGATGCGTTAGCGCATGTCTAGAGAAATGTGCAGGTTAATGACCAGAGACAGATAATCACGTGCATATATCTCCCGATTCTCAGACGCTGGGAAGTGGCCGAGAGCTCAGTGCTTGTGGCGTCACCTGTGGACTGACTGTCTATTGTTTAAAGACCGCGATTAGCTGCGGCCCCAACGCTCATACTGATTACGAAACTTCTTCTCATCTGTCATTTCATTCCTGTCACATGCGCCTCATGTGCCTCTTCAGCCACCATACTTTCTGTATATCATAACTCCTCTGTTGTGTTGTATGCGATGCTATTTTCCACTTGACCCCATCAACCGATTGATCGAATGTGCAGTGAACTTATTGGCGGTAATTGACGTGTTGGGCGACTATGAAAACTTCATTCTTCTCGTCATAGCCGACGTTGTTCCGTCATACTAAAAGTCGTTTGTCGTAGCAGCTAAAAAGAGACGATGAAGCGATTTATGTGCTACTTCCAACTACTGATTGTGCTGGAGACTGCGACTGTAATCGTCAGTCTTGATCAAGCCGACTTTTCAGCCAAACTCGGAAGAGTTGTCGACCACGTTCTCGGTGCAAAACAGTTCGAGGTAATTATCATCGGTTCTTTATTTTAGTGTGGCCGGACGATTTCTGTATTTTGGCTATTTGCCGTAGCAAATGTTGAGATTATCATTGTTAATCCGCTTAATTTTTTCACTGTTTACTGTTACGACATGAGTATAACGATAAAGAACACCCCTAAAGTTACATGTTCATAGTTTGAGCTTCTGATGGTATTTTGTGCTCAAGTTATATGATCGAGTGCCACAGCTGCAGTTTCAAAGTTTGACGTATGAAAACTAACGATTTATGCTTGCAAATTTAGATATGCATCAAACAAATATTAAACTGTTCTAAAACATTCTTCTTTCAATTCAGTAACAATATATTGTTGTGCTGAAGAATCAGCGATGACAATGCGACGCGATGGAGATAGGTAGAGGGAAACGCTTAGTTACTAATACTCAGTATGATCTATCGCATAAATAACCACCGGGTACGTAAAGAAAGCTTTAACATTAGGCCTAATAACTGCCAAAGTTCAATCGGCCCATATGTATAGGTATGGTTATGCTATAGGCTATAGAGTTATGGTCCACAGCAAGTCGTTGGGCTCAAACACGCCACGGTATGAAAAAGAAATGCACGCTTGGCTTGGCTAAACGTCTGCACGACGTACAGGCTGCAAACTCGTGGCTAGCAGGCAAAATAGTACCGTAGACTGTTAGAAATCTTCCGGGGTCCCTTGCCCTGTTGCGGAGATTTACACGTAATTCACAGGTTACACGCCCAACGCCACGGCGGTCGGCTGTAGCCGTTTTATGTTACTAAAAAACGTCAATATCACACAACATTGCTTTTATCATGTGCGGCGGTGAAAAACTCTTCAAGCGAAAAAGTTATAACCAATAAAACCGGCACAATCTCCATGATAATCATCAAAACACGTCTTCTAACGTCCAAACCGAAACACTAGCCAGAAGAGAAGGGCAGAGTGTCAATTACTACACGGCACCCTTCCCAAGTGTGTCGACACACTTTATACGTCCGAAAAAAACTTAACTAATTCTAACAACTA
>Ga0209367_1008191_pt1 | contig 14308 bp, 13 predicted proteins | sample WorMetLIZISLAND2_FD_187412 | JGI IMG/M metagenome (GOLD analysis project Ga0209367, IMG submission 187412) | Marine gutless worms symbiont microbial communities from Max Planck institute for Marine Microbiology, Germany - Olavius geniculatus... ... | reverse complement strand
TTCCACGAAAAACCTTTCATTTACACCTGAAAGAATGTGAATTTAGATTCAATCATCGAGAGGAAAGCTTATATGATATAATACTTACTCTACTGAGAGAAAATCCTCTCTAAAGTTATCTAGACCCAAAAACTTTATTGATAAATAATATCAAGTCAAGTCCAAGGGAAGAATGTAATCGGCAAGCAGCCCTGACTGCTATCAGAAATATTTATTTCCCTTAGCATCGATGGGTGGCGAATTCTCTTGGTGAGACGGTGGCATTCTCTCGGAGCCGACACTTTCAGGTGACGGACAGGGCGTCGCGTAGGTCACCCCGGAGGGGGCGTAAGGAGCGAAGCGACTGGAGCACCGCGAAGCGGTTGACCGAGCGATGTTTGTCCGTAGTCTGTACGGTCGGCTCGGAGGGAGGTGTTGAGTTATTCACAGGCTGGTTGGTTTTTGAGAATAAAATGTTGATTAATGGCAACCACTTAATGGATTGTGTTACCAACACTTATTCGAGCCAAAAGAATCGTGCCCGTGCTCGATTTCAGGCTGACGGACAAGTGCCGCGCCTGGACGGCGTTGAATCGTAAGGAACCGGCGTCCTGCCAGGTGGACGTCAGGTGCGCGCGGTGGTCGAGGGGTGTAGGGGTGAGGAGAAGGCGTCTAGCGCCTTCGCATAGGGTAGGGATGCGGCCCGTTATCGGACGAGTTTTTGGGCCGCGGCGTAACAGGCCTCGCGATCCCAGTCACGGTTGGCCTCCTTGAGTTCGGCCGCCTTGAGCATGAGCTGCTTGGTTCGCTCGGGGTCGGGGTCTCGGCGCACTACCTTGGTTCGCCGGGGCTTCAGGGACAAGGATAAGAGTTGCTGTCTATAGGGATGCGCAATGATTTTCCTGATCGCCGCTTCAGCGCGTTTCCGACGTTCCGTGGCGCGCTGACGCTCCTTCGCCAACATGCGGCGAAGGCCGAGCTTCTCGAATAGTAATTTCGAGACCGCCTTCACGGCGACGAAGCCTTGCCATGAACCGTCCTGGAGGCGCTGGCGTTGTTGCGCCACAGTAAGCAAGCCAGCTGCCTTGAGATCCCGAATGGCGCGTTCCACGCGCCGCAAGCTCAATCCTGTTGTCTCCGTCAGCTTGGCGACCGAACAATTCCGGAAGCCACCCTCGACCGGGAAGCCGATCTTCAGCGTGGCCAGATCGAGATATTTGAGCAACGCCTTGCAGACCAGCACGCATGCCTCCCGACGCTCGCTGCGCATTTGGCGGGAACTGCCGTTGGCGAAGTTCAGGGTGGGCAGGAGCATTGGATCACGGAAAAACTGCTCGAGTCTTTCCATTGTGAACGTGAGGATTCGAGGAATTCCGCCCTTGCCCAGCTTGGGCGGGAGCGCGAGGGATAGCTGGGGATGTTCGGGGTCGTGGCCGCAGAAGTTTCCGCCTGGGTTGATGCGCTTCATTTGGTCTCCGCGAGGAAACCGCCCCAGGCAAACCTCTTGTGGACACCACCTCTTTGCCGTGTATACTAGGTGGTAGAGGCTTCCGAGACGGGTAAAGGTGTTAAGGCAGTCCTCTGTTTGAAGGCTTCACCTGCGCTGGTTTGCCTTCAGTTCCGACAACCCCGGTTGCCGTTCTACGGCAGTCGGGGTTTTCCTTTTCTGGCGCCGGAGTTTAACAGCTTTTATTGATAATGCCGAGGACGCCCCGCTCCGGGGCCACGACTTCGGCACTTCGCGCCTACGCTAAGGCCCCTCCGAGGAATTAAAACGCATGGATATAGATGCCTATTAGGCAACCAGGATTTCGATTCCTGGAGCCGACGGTACCGTGATTGGGCGAGAAATAACCACGACAGCATCGTCGGCGCATTGCGGGCGGCAAACTTGCAATCCACCCTGTTCGCCACGGAGCGGCGCACGGTGCAGACCCTCAGCCGGAAGCTGGCGTCCGCCAAGGGCCAGCGGCAACTCCTGCAAGCCGGCGGGGCCATCTCGGCCATTCAGGTCGATCAGTTGCAAAAGCTGCGGCAACTGACCGCGGCCCAAATTCAGCTGCTATCCGCTCATCATGGCGGCCAGGTGGATCGGCAGGTGGAAGAGGACGCCATTCGACAATGGGCATTGCAACCCCACGATCCGCCTTTCCCCAGAAAACTCAAGACGAATCTCGAATTGCTCCAGTAATGGCGTCCCGTTTCGTATTCAACCAATTCAACTTCAACCCGACCAACAATGAGGTCATTCAATGGATAACTCGAAAGAACGCCAGCGTTGCGCCTATAAGCATCCCCTGCTGCTCTTGGGTGCCGCTGGAATCCTAGTCGCCACAATGCGCTGACCTTCAGTCCGTCCAGGGCCACGTGCCCGGAGCTTTTCAATGCGTTCGGTCCTTGTACTCACACCCGAGAAGAACTGGAAATCGAGCATAAAAATGAGTTGGAGAAGATGCGGAAGTCGAGGCAAGAGCACGAGGAAAAGCGGGAGGAATCTTTAAAAAATAAAAAGCCAGCATTCTTCGAGGCTCTTATGAATGAATTGGATGATCAGGAAGAGAAATCAGAGTGAAAACAGTGATATAGGGATGAACCTATATCGGATGAGACCCATCTTGGCGGGACTTCTACTAATCATAGGAGTCCTGCTGATGGGTGATGTCGCTGCTGCTGGCCTCCTTGAGGATACCCTTCGGGATTTGCAGGATAAGTTACAGACCGAGACCAAGAAATGGTTCGGACCGATAAAAGACATCGCGACCTGGATCCTATTTTCACTTGCCGGCATCTCTTGGACATGGTCGGCTATGCAGATGGTGTTCAGAAACGCGGACTTGCAGGAATTTCTTGTCGATCTGTTGAGGATGGTAATGTTTGTCGGGTTCTTCCTGGCATTGATCCTGAACGCGGACATTTGGTCGGATGCATTGATCAAGGGGTTTTTATGGGCCGGTCAAAAGCTGGTCCCGGCTCAAGATATGGCTAACATCGGCGCCGATTCCATTCTGACTCGTGGCGTTTCGCTGGGGAATGAAATCATCTCCGCCGATACGGGCTTTGTCCTGAAGATTCTATACGCGCTTGCGGCTATCTTCGTCATCGTCATTTACGCCATCATTGCCGGCATGGTGCTCCTGACATTCGCCGAGATGTACATCGTGACGGCTGCCGGCGTGATTCTGCTCGGGTTTGCCGGTGGCGTCGGTTGGACGGATGAATACGCCAAACGCTATCTCACGTATTGCATTAGCGTGGGCGCAAAGCTCTATGTCATGTTGCTCGTTGTCGGATTGGGTGAGGTCTTCGTCTCCAATTGGGTGGCCGCCCAAGATGTCAGCCAAGTAGCCCAACTACTTTCGATTGTCGCCATCCTGATTCTCATGCAAATGCTGGTGATGATGATCCCGGGAATCGTGCAGGGCATTATCAATGGTACGAGCATCGGTGGAGGTCCTTCGATTACTGCAGCGGGGGCCATGATGGGGGGAGCCGCCGCTGGAGCGGCGGTGGCCTCCAAAGTACTCGGAGCAGGCAAAGCAGCCGGGGCCGGTATGGCGGCAGTGAATGAGGCGGCCAAGTTGGCCAGCGGCACCCTCGGACCTGCCGGCTCCATGATGCGTCCCCCCGGAAGTTTTGTGGGCGAGGTGGCGGCCAATCTCGGCAAGGCCGCGCTGGAGACGGCGGGCCGGAACATGATCGGCAATCCACTGAGCAGCTCGTTCGCGGGCGGCATGGCGCAAACGCTACACGCTAAAGGGCTGGATCTGGCGCAGAACATGGGCACAGCGGCACCGAAGGCGGCTACGGCGGCTACGGAAACCTCCTTCAGCAAAGAGGCGCAGATGATGGCCAGCTCTACTGCCACGCCCCAGCCGGGCGCGGACGGCGAAGCCCTCGGAGGAACTGCTGCCGGCAGCAGCATGGTTGGCAACCCCGCTGGCAGCTATTTCGCAGCCGACCTCGGCAGCCAACAGCTGGAGGCCGCGGGGCCGGATATGGGGCCGTCGCCGGACCTGGCGGAGGCTGGCGATTACGCAGACCTCATGCACTCGCCTCCCCAAGGCAGCAACACCAAGACTTAAAGGAGCACCCGATGGCGCAGGAATCATCCTATCTCGCGGCGCGGCGCGAATGGAATGAACGCTACGGCGATTACCTGGTAACCGCTAATCGGTGGCGGCTAACGGCCTTCGCATCCTTGGTGATTGCCGCGATCTGCGCCAGCGGCATGGTCTACCTGAGCGCGACCCACACCTGGATTCCATACGTCGTGGAAATCGACTCGACCGGCGAAGTGGTGCGCGCTGGTCCCGCGCAGGAAATGCGGGAAATCCCCCGCCGCCTGATTCGGTTCTCGATTGCCCAATTCATCCAGGACGTGCGCTCGGTCAGCCTGGACGCCGCCGTTCAGAGGCGCGCCGTCAAGCGCGCCTTCGCCCACATGGGCGAGGGCCAGCCCGCCCATAAGGCGGTCAGCGAATTTTTCAGAAACCACGATCCGTTCCAGCGCGCGGCCACGGCAACCGTGGTCGTCGAAATCGAACAGGTTCTCCCGCTCTCGCCCGAGACGTGGCGGATCGAATGGGTGGAGCGCTCCCGCGCACGGTCCGGTGAAGCGCATGCGGCGACGCACTGGGTCGGCACTGCCAACGTGGTTTCGGGCGAAGTCGATCCGACCGCCGTCCTGCTCAACCCGGCGGGTGTCTTCATTCGCGAATTCACTTGGGCGCAGGACTTCACTCCGAGTTCCGAATAGGAGGCTAGCGTGACATTCAATTGGAAAGCAAAGCCCCCTGCCGTCCTCCTCGGTTGCTTGCTGGCGGCCACCGAGGGGGTGGCCGGTGGCGAGGCCGGGGGTACGGCACGACCCATCCTGCTGGAGAAGGACCTGGACGCGCTCGGCCAATCGCGCGACTGGCAACAGGCCACTACGCATCCGACTCGTCACGGCAAGTCGGTGGTCCTGCTCTACGACGGCGGCCAGGCCACGGTGGTGTGCGCGCCGCTCGCGCTGTGCGTCATTCAGCTGGAGCCTGGCGAGCGCATCGTGGAAGGCGGACTTCGTGTGGGGGACGCGGCCCGCTGGCGCATCGCCCCGTCCGTGGGGGGCGATGGCCGCACTAACCTGATCGTAAAGGCCGTCGGGGCAGGCTTCGAGACCAACCTGGTCGCGGTGACCGACCGGCGGACCTATCACATCCGGCTGGTCTCCAAGGCGGAAAACTATATGGCCGCCGTTTCGTTCCAGTACCAGGAGCAGCTGGATGCCAAATGGGAGGAGTACTACCAGCGGCAGCGGCGCGAGCAGGAACGCCGAACGCTCCCGACCGGACAACATATTTCAGCGCTCGACTTCGATTACGAGGTTCTGGGATGCAACAAGTGCAGCTGGCTGCCACTGCGTGTTTACAGCGACAACACGCAAACCATCATTCAAATGCCAGCGGGGATCGAGCGCGGCGATTATCCGGCCCTGCTGCTAATTGGCCACGCTGGGGAGCAAGTAGTGAATTACCGGGTCGTCGATAACCGCTACATCGTGGATACGGTTATCGACCAAGCCATCTTGATCGCCGGGACCGGCAAACGGCAACAAAAAGTGCGGATCGAGCGGCGCGGGCGCGAGCGCCGGGTGAGCGATTCCGAGGGAGCTTTCCTATGAAAAAATCGACACTCCTGCTCCTTGGTTGCGCGTTGTTCGTATTGTTGCCGGGCTGTGCCTCTCGGTTGGATGGGGCCCGGGAAAGCCGGGAATACGCCGTCCTGGGTGACGCCGACCGCGACGCTATCGTCGGCCACCTCGCGGCTGCCCTCGCCACCGAGTTCGCGCCTGGAAAAACCGTCTTCTGCGTGAGCTGGCGTGGCCCGGAGCGCGCCTTGCTGCGCCAGCTGGAACACGCCCTGCGCACGCAAGGATTCGGCGTCGCCTATTAGCGGGGTGGGAGTTCCTGGTCCGCGCTCTTCCCCGCAGAAAAAAGCGTTGTTGCTCCGGCTGAACACAGTTGCCGGAACGGCGGCGTGCCGTTGGCCGTGGTCCTGAACAGCGCCGGGCCGGATGGATTTTATTGGGTAGGGGTACGCACGGGCGAAATCCAAACTTATTACGTCTTTCAACGCACGTCCGCTGGCCAGCTGGCACGACGCGGCGTCACCCGGTGGGCGAGCTGATGGGAAAGGCAGCGCACCAGCCCGATACCGACCCCGGCAACGCGCAAGGCGCAACCGCTCATGTCACCAAAACACCGCTGGTCCTCATCGGCTTGCTTGCGGTCGCCGTGGCGCTGATTCTGGGGCTGACGGCATATTGGCGGACGTTGGCTCCCGAAGCGAAACAGCAGGGGCCGGAAACCGTCTCTCTAGCGGGATCGCAGCAAAGCCTGGCAAGTGCCACCAAGTTTTTGAGCGATGAAATCAGCGAGCTGGCGGCGCCAGCGCCCACGCCCGCTCCAAACTACCGCCCTCAGTCCAACCCTGGCGACTGGGGACCGGGTCCGGCAGCAGCCGACCAGCGCCTCCGCCGCCGGCGCGAGCTGGAGGAGCAGCTTGCAGTTGACGCCCAGATCGCCGATAGCGAAATTCCGACCGACAACCTCTATCCAGCAGCGCGCGCCGCGCCGCCAATTCCGATTGAGCCTCGGACGGCCACCGCTGGCGGCGGCCTGAACGCCGTCATTTTCGGCGCCGGTAAGCAAATCGACGAGGTGGACCCGAACCTGCGCTTGCGCAAGGAACAATTTCGCCAGACCGAGCGCGTTTACCGCTACAGCACGGAGCCGGTGCGCAAACCGCTTTCTCCTTACGAAATCCGGGTCGGCCATTTGATCCCAGCCGTGCTGATCGGTGAAATCAACAGCGATCTGCCAGGACAGATCGTCGGCCAAGTCCGGCGGGCCGTCCGCGACACCGCAACCGGACAGCACGTGCTGATTCCGCCGGGCACGCGCGTGATCGGAGAATACGACAGCCGGCTCGCCTTTGGTCAGCAACGAGTCATGGTAGGTTGGCATCGGTTGCAGTTCCCGAACGGGAGCGTCATGGCCCTCGGCGGCATGCCGGGAACCGACCGCATGGGCGCCGCCGGCCTCCACGACCAAGTGAACAACCACTATTGGCGCACCTTCGGCAGCGCCGCCTTGATCTCCCTGTTCAGCTCGGCGGCCCAGCTCTCCATTCCCCGCGACAAGGAGTCCAGCGAATTGTCGCGCACCGACATCCTGTCCGAGGAGCTGAGCTCCCAATGGAGCGAAGTCGGCCAGACCATTCTGCGCAAGCACCTGAACGTGCAGCCGACTCTCACCATTCGGCCCGGCTACCGCTTCAACATCCTGGTCGATAAGGACCTGATCTTCGACGGGCCATACCGGGGCTGAGTTTGAATTCAAACGACTTCTAGAGGGGTACACATCATGCGGTACGGTATTTGGAATAATAAAGGCGGTGTTGGAAAGACCTTTCTTTCGTTCATATTGGGTACCGAGTATGCCCACACGCATGAAGATTCCCAAGTGATCCTTGTCGATATGTGCCCACAGGCGAATCTTTCGGAAATCATATTGGGCGGTAATGGTAAAGGTGAATACCACCTTTCTAAAATTCTTGCGAAAGGCAACGCAAGGAAAACCATTGGTGGTTATTTCGACTCTAGAATCGACTCTCCACATAAGATGACTGGTGATGAAACATCATTCCTACTGATGAATTTGAGAGAATATAATGAGAATCTTCCTCATAATCTTCATCTGATTTGTGGTGATCCGAGTCTTGAGATACAAGCACAGGCCATCAACCAAATCAGTGGTCAGACATTGCCGCCCAATGCCTGGGTAAACGTCCATAATTGGCTTAAGGATCTTATCGTCGCAAGCGAGAAAAAAATAGGTCAGAAAGCCACGACCGTCCTGATTGATTGCAACCCAAGTTTCTCAGCTTACACGGAACTTGCGATGTTGGCCTGTGATCGGTTGATCATTCCTTGTTCGAGCGATGGATCGTCGGCAAGAGCCATCAATAACGTTGCGGCATTGTTGTACGGATTCGACACCCCGGAGGGATACAAAACAGTCAACTTCGCAGCGAAATCAGAACAATTCGACATCTCATTGCCTCTCATCCATTCAGTTATACTCAACCGTTCAACACAATACAACAGAAAAGCCAGCAAAGCTTTTGCTGTAATGTTCTCGGCAATAAAAACAAATGTCGAGTCATTCAAGCGGCGGGAGCCGAATAGATTCGTGCACGGGGAAGTACAGTTCAAGGAGATTCCAGATAGCCACTCAGTGGCAATAGTGTGCTCTCACAAGGGGCTTCCTCCATATGGTGTAAAACCTGGTCCGCATGAGGTGCATGACACGCGCCCTCAGGTCAACCTAGACCCACTGGAGCGTTATAAGGATTCAATTAAGAGTCTTTTGGAGACCATGGTCTAAGAGACCTAACGAGGCCACATGAAACTCTATATCGCGGAGAAGCGCGAGGTCGCCGAGGCTTTGGCGCAGGCGCTCGGAAACGCAACCCGGACCGGCCCCGCGTACTCGGTCGGCGCTGACCGGATCACTTGGCTGCGCGGGCATCTGCTCCAGCTCGCGGGCCCTGAAGAGCACAATGACCGCTACCGAAAATGGCGGCTCGAAGACTTGCCCCTGCAATGGCCCATCGACTACCGGCCAGTAGCCGACAAGCAAGGACGGGGACAGCTGGACGCCGTGATCGCTTTCATCAGGCAGGCCGACGAGCTCGTGAATGCCGGCGATCCCGACCCGGAAGGGCAGCGGCTGGTCGATGAGGTGATCGAGTATGCCGGCGCCCAGGGCAAGCCCACCCAGCGCCTGCTGATCAACGACAACAATCCCGCGGCGATCCGCAAGGCGTTGGCCGCCATGGACGACAACGCCAACTACCGGGGTCTATCGTTATCGGCCCTGGCGCGGTCCGTGTGCGACCAGCGCTACGGTTACAACCTGACCCGTGCCTACACTCTCCTGGCGCGCAAGAAAGGCTACGACGACGTCCTTTCGGTCGGGCGCGTCCAGACCCCGATTCTGGGCTTGATCGTGCGCCGGGACCGCGCCCACGAGGCGCATACCAAGCAGGCGTTCTATACGCTCAGCGCCGAGATCGAGATCGAATCGCGCGAGGAGCCGGTTACGGCGCGGTATCTGCCGTCCGAAGACGCGCCGACCGATGACCAGGGACGGGTTATCGACAAGCCCTTTATCGAAGGCGTCGCGGCCGCCATCGCGGGACAGCGCGCCGAGGTCCGGTCCGCCGAGACCAGGGAACAGGAGTCGCCCCCGCCATTGCCCCACAACCTGCTGTCGCTCCAGGCCGAGGCGGCGGGCAAATTCGGCTATAAACCGGGGCAGGTGTTGGAAATCACCCAACGGCTTCGGGACCAGCACCGGGCGATCACCTACAACCGCAGCGATTGCCGCTACCTCAATGACGAGCGGTACACGGAAGCGCCTGCCGTGCTTCAGGCGCTGGCCAGCCTCTACCCCGAGGCTACGCCCGACGCGCAGCGCAAAAGCAAGGCGTTCGACTCGGAGAAAGTGGGCGCTCACCACGCCATCATTCCAACCGAGAACGTCCCCACGGACGAGCTCGACGCGGCAGCCAGGCGAATCTACGACCTGATCGCCAAGGCCTATCTGGCCCAGTTCTACCTGCCGGAGCGGTCCCGCAACACGCGGGTCCTGTTCCAGGCCGCCGCACACCGGCTCCAGGCGACAGGACGGGTCGTCGTCGATCCGGGCTGGCGCCGCCTCTACGCCGCCGAGACCCAAGCGGATCCCGCCGAGACCGCCGGCCTGGAAGCCGTGCAGGCCGGGGACCGGGGAACCGTGCGGAGCCAGGACGTGAAACAGGAGTTCACCAGGCCGCCGCCGCGCTACACCATGCAGGCGCTCCTCAAGGACCTGGCGCGGGTCGCCAAGTACGTCGAAGACCCGGAAATCCGCACGCTGCTGCTGGACAAGGACCGGGACAAGGAAGACGAGGCCGGCGGGATCGGCACCCCGGCCACGCGGGATGCGCACATCGAGACCCTGTTCAAGCGCGGCTATGTCGAGGAGCGGGGAACGGGGAAACAGAAGCAGCTGGTCTCGTCCCAGCTCGGACGGGAGTTCCACGACGCCCTGCCGCCCTTTGCCGTCAGGCCCGATATGACCGCCCTGTGGCATGCCGAGCAGCAGCATATCGAAGCCGGCGACTTGGACTATGAGTCCTTCATCGGCAGCGTTGACGCCTCGATCCAGGAGGAAATTCAGCGCGTGCAGCAGGAAGGGCTCGCGCTGGCCATCGATGCTGTCCAATGCCCCCGGTGCCAGGAAGGAGCGCTCAGGAAACGCAAGGGGAGCAAGGGGGTCTTTTGGGGATGCGGCCGGTATCCCGATTGCCGGGCGACCTACCCGGACGGGAAGGATGGGAAACCGGACCTATCCGGTGGCGTCACCGTGTCCACCGAGCATGCATGCCCGAAATGCCAGCAAGGATTGATCCGCAGGGAGGCGAGGAAAGGAACGGGGAAAGGAACCAAAGGAGGGAAAGAAGCCAAGGGCAAAGGAGCGAAAGGCGCAACCTACTGGTGGGGATGTAGCGGATTCCCCGCCTGTGACTACCGAGCCTTCGACGACGCCGGAAAACCCAAGCCCCAATAGGAATCGGATGCGCGGTGTGCCCTGGCGGGAAGCGGCCCTTCCTGAAGCGCGTGGCGGCCCTCCCAGGGACTTGGTGGCCATGACCGGAGCTGGTCTTCGCGTGAATGGACAGGCGCTCCCCGAGTCACGGATCGAGCCATCGCTCGGGGACGAGCTGTTCGAGCGCGGAATGCACCCGCCCAGGCTGGGCAGTCCCGTTCCAGCCGGTTTCGGCTGGCTGCTCGGCGAGCACGACGATCACTAGCTCTATGCCATCCGGGCCACGGCGAGCCGGACCGCCACGCTGGCCGGGCTGCTGCTCCTGATCCGCCTGATGCTGACCCAGATCGTGCGCTGGCTAACCGAGCGCATGGATTTCTCGGCGGGCCGCCGCGTGGCCCATTACCGGCATCGGCTGCTGCTCCTGATCGACGGTTTTCCTCTACAAGGGACGGCGTTCCTGTCTGGTGGACCTTCTTGACGACTTCTTCCAAGGCTTCAGGCGGCAGATGCTGGTTGATCCGCTCAAGAGCGCTTCGCAGAAGATCAACGAGGATCACATCGCCGTAGCTTGCCCGCTCAGGCGAAACCCCATCCGGGGAGATCACAGGACCATTGAGGACCACATAACCTAGGCCCTCAGCCAAGAAAGGGCAGCATCTTCAACATGGCTTTCGGCAAGCATGGCTCATGCTGCGTTCTCGGACTCTTCAGTGCCGCATATGGAGGGCTCTGTTTCCGACACCTGTGTTTCTTGCCAATCGGAATAAGTGATGTTCTTCCCAACTACACACCAAGAACGGCGGCCGTTATCGGCACGGCCGAATATGACGGCTGAAGCAGCGCTTGGGCTCGCAAACGGTATATCCTCGGAAAAGCGGAGAAGACCAGCTTTATCCGGCACCAAGCGGCCCTGCTCAACAAGGCGCGCATGCAGTTTTCTGTAACCAGAATACGACGTTCCCTGCTGCGTATAGGTGTCGTTTGCAAGCGATCCGGCGAGCACGATGAATTCGGCATCTACTTCGCGCGCCTGCGCCCGCATTCCATGCTTGCGACTAGAGAGTTCGAATAGCGGACTGTCGTAATGGGACGTGGGTGCTTGACCTTCATCAATGCCGGGCGCCGTAATGCGTGGGCGACTACGCAGGAACTCGAAACCGAGAACGGGCATTACGAGCCGTATCTGCTCAATGAAGAACTGCATGTCAGATTGGTCGGCCTCGGGCAACGCGATCGGTGGCGGGGTAGTTCCATTGCTGAGCGCTGCGCGACCAACTTCTTGGGCGATGGCTATCAGCCGTGCTTCCAGATAACGCGCATGCGCTTTGGTGATGTTCTGATCCTTGCTGGTAACGACGCAGGTGCGCTCCCAAAAGCCCTTGCTATCGTCTTTGTTATGCTGGGCAAGACGCTTACGCACGTTGTCACTTTCACCGATATAGACGACGGCATTGTCGGGGTCTTTGGGATCGCGACCCGTAAGAAAGTAAACTCCGGTTCGGTCCAACTCCGGCCGTTCAAGGAATCTCGGAAGGCCAGAACGCGTGCCGGCCAGTACATGACCGGTCCAGTTCATGATCTCGGCAGTAATTAGCCCAGACGGCGTACCATCCACCAGAAAAAGACGAACTGTGCGGCCTATATTTTCACTCATGCCACGGCCTCCACTGCTTTTCAGAATCAACGAACTCCACGCTCTGAGCCCTTTCTCGAAAACGCGGAACATCCTCAATTTTTTAAGAATACCAACCTGTTGTATCCGCACAGGCAGGCAAGCTCCACTCACTCGATACAAGTGTTTCAGTTTGATCAATTTGTCATACTTGAGCACATCCTACTTAGGTTTACCGACCTCGGCGAGCAGATGCTCCCTAGGCACCAGGAAGGCCCCCGCAAATCGATTGGACGCCTTCGTTCGATCAACTTCGGAACCTCGACCGATAACCCGATATAAATGTGACCAGAGAGCACAGATAACTGCAATGATGGGTAATGACGACTTTCAGCAATTTGCTCGGTGAATTGACCGAACATACGCGCACCAGCCACGATAAAGGGACTCTGTTCGAGCACCTGATAAAAAAGTATCTCGAAACGGACCCGCAATATGCGGATCGTCTCGACGAGGTGTGGCTGTGGCCGGAATGGCCGGATCATAAGGGATCCGACGCTGGTATTGACCTGGTGGCGCGGGAGCGCGGCAGCGGCAACTATTGGGCCATCCAATGCAAATTCCATGGCCTGACGCATACGCTCCAAAAGGCCGATATCGATTCCTTTTTCACGGCCTCCGGCCAGCGTTTCAAGACGGCGGACGGCGAACGCGCTTTTAGCCAACGTCTCATCGTTTCCAGCACCGACAAGTGGAGTAAGCATGCCGAGGATGCACTGCAGAATCAGACCATTCCGACCGCGCGGCTGGGGTGCAAGGAATTGGACGCCAGCCCGGTCGATTGGAGCCGGTTCAGCCTTGCCAAGGTCGAGGATATGCGGCTCAAGGGAAAGAAAGCGCCGCGCCCCCATCAGGAGGCAGCCATCGCCAGCATCATCGATGGCTTTGAGAACAGCGACCGGGGCAAACTCATCATGGCGTGCGGCACCGGCAAGACCCTGGTGGCGCTCCGGCTCGTGGAAAAGCTCACCGCGGCGAACGGGCGGGTGCTGTTGCTTGCCCCCTCGATTACGTTGCTTGCCCAATCGCTACGGGAATGGACGGCTCAAGCCAGGGAGCCGATCCAGGCCTTTGCCGTCTGTTCGGACACCAAGGTTGGCAGAGACCAGGAAGACATCCGCACTCATGATCTGGCGTATCCCGCGACCACGGACGCCGAGAAGCTCGCCACGGACGCGCGTGCTGCGACCGAGGATCGCCGCACCGTGGTCTTTTCCACCTATCAGTCGATTCAGGTGTTGGCGGACGCGCAGCAGCAGGGCTTCGGGGCCTTCGACCTCATCGTTTGCGACGAAGCGCACCGCACCACCGGCCTGACCCTGCCGCACGAAGACCCGTCGGCGTTCGTCAAGGTGCATGACGATCGTATCGTCAGGGGCCAAAAACGCCTCTACATGACGGCAACCCCGCGCATCTATGGCGATGCCTCGAAAACCAAGGCGAGTGACGCGAGAGCCGCTTTGTTTTCCATGGACGACGAAAAGACCTTCGGCCCCGAGTTTTACCGCCTGGGGTTCGGCCAGGCGGTGGAACAGGATTTGCTCTCCGACTACAAGGTCCTGATCGTGGCCGTCAAGGAAGGCGAGATGGCCAAGCTCGCCAATCACTTCAACAACGCTTACAAGATCGACGAAAAGAAGGCCATCGATATTCGGTTTGCAACCAAGATCGTGGGCAGTTGGAAAGGGCTTTCCAAGCGCGGGCTGGTATCGGTGAGGGAGGACGGCCAGGAGGAAGTCCTGTCCGAGGATACCTCACCCATGCGTCGCGCCCTGGCCTTCTCCAACTCCATCAGAAATTCCAGGCAGACGACCGAAAGCTTCGACAGGCTGGTCGATCTGTACGCAAACAAGCCGAGCGGCATGGTGGACTGCCGCCTCGACCATGTTGACGGCGCCATGAATGCGTTGGCGCGCCAAAAGGCCTTGGATTGGCTCAAGGACGGTATGGATGCGGGCGAATGTCGCATCCTCTCGAATGTCCGCTGCCTCGCCGAGGGCATCGATGTGCCGGCGCT
>Ga0209367_1008189_pt1 | contig 14309 bp, 11 predicted proteins | sample WorMetLIZISLAND2_FD_187412 | JGI IMG/M metagenome (GOLD analysis project Ga0209367, IMG submission 187412) | Marine gutless worms symbiont microbial communities from Max Planck institute for Marine Microbiology, Germany - Olavius geniculatus... ... | reverse complement strand
ATATAAACCCAATGGATTATCACATGTGGGATGCAATGTTGGAGGCTTACTCCAAGCTTAAAACAAAGCCGAAAACAATCGCCGATATCAAGGAAGCGTTTCAGGTTGTCTGCGGCAACCTGCCACAAGGATCGATCGACAAGGCTGTGAAAGACTTATTAAAGTAAGCGACTGAAGGCTTGTGTTGGAGCTTGGAGTTGGTAGTGGACACTTTGAACATTCACAGTGACAATGAAATTCTGGCATCTGATCATTAGTTAACTGTGTTGTTTTAACGATGTTATTGCATTGATGTAGTAGCTTGAACATTTTTCAATGCTGAAAAATCGGTAGGCGGTCATGTTAACAAGTCTATAACTTTGTCGTTTTTAACGAAATCAAACTTTACATGGCAGAAAAATGTATAAGGTTTTATTAAATAAAACTGTAAAAATTTCAAATTAAAAATTGCAAACTTTTGCTGAAAAACTAGCGAAAAACTTTAGGGGGCTACTTTTTTGCCGCACCTTGTAGAAGTGCTTTCAATCTCCAAAGTGGCAGGAGTCTGGCATGAGCTAGTTTGGTACATGTATCTTTACTGTTTACTGTGCTTCTTGCTATCTTGTATATGAATCATTTCATTTGTAATAATAGTAATAATACTAGAAAAGCAGTCGTAGCCCGCACACCTCCGCCAAGGGCTTGTCAGATTGTAATGTAGATTTCACTTACGCGTTTCAAACTATAGTTGCATTTTCCACAGTGATCTAGTTCTACGTGACCCAAAAAACCGTGATTGGATACACTGCCGCTTTGCCAGCGGTTCCCGCATGCCCCCTTTACGCAATGGTAACGAAAACTTCAAAGTGATCCAGAATGCAGGATTCCTGCCGGATTGCTCCCAAAATTGAATCACCTGTAGCTTATGCCATGCCCGACATACCTACAAAATAACAGAAAGATCCGTCCATAACTTTTTGAGTTATGTTGCTAACACACACACACACAGACAAACAAAAACCGGCATAAACATAACCTCCTTGGCGGAGGTAAAAATGTAACTACATTTTATTATTACTTCATTATTTCATTATTGCGGCAAAATGTCGTTCGTTTGCTATAGCGTGACGTTCGTACATAAAGCTTGGTCGACGGACACACAGAACGCGTGCGTGGATTCAGCTGATAGTGGACGATAGACCGACGATGCCACTGTATAGTTAGTGTGCCAAGGCAGCCTCAGCTGGTCGACGCTCACCCAATATCTCCCGAGACACGGCCGCTGCCTCATGCAAGTCCCTATTGACCAACGACCATCTCTGCTTCCTTGTCTTGCCTTTCTAAGCTCTAGACTATTTTTCGTTCCCTGCACCGGCCGCTTTTCCGTTTACTTATGTATAAAGAATATCCATGCAGACATTGTCGACTCGGAAGCAACAGCGTTTTGTTTCAGTTTAAGTCAGTTTATATAGTGACGCTAGTCTTTGGTAGCCTAGACTGGCAAATAAATTATAAATTTTTATACGTCTTAAATATGCGATAAAAAGTCAAAATAAAAACTAAACCATAATCGCATTGTTTTAGTTTCATCCAGTAACGTAAGCAAAACTTCAGCATTTTTAAAGACCAGTAATAGGAGACCAGTAGTAGCATCATAATCATTATGTTTTAACATAATGCCATTCACTGGTAAACAGATTTCATCAAACAATAACGCACATAATTAAATGCTACTCGATGCCAGTCGACGGCTAACATAATGGAATAATAATTATTATTTACTGTATAACTAGTTAACTGCTTTTAAAATATTAAATGGTGATTGTTAACAAAAGTTTATAAATTTCAAACATCAGCACTTTTTTGCTCAAGACTAAGACAAAACGATTGTTGTCATCGAGGAGCCGATCTTGGTCTCAAGGACTGCATCACTGGTCTTATAGCACATGCAGGCCAAACTAAAAACAAAATACGTGCAGCATAAGAATGAAAACGATCAGATAACTGTAGGCCTATATACAGAGAGGTTCCTCGTGTGGTTAACGTCAGAGCGCCCGACCTCCAGCTAATCGTATTGTCGCTATGTCGATCACGACGTGTCTGGGAACTGTCTCGATGCATCGATGCTGCGATGCTACCTACATGACATCCATACTTATAAACAACGGTGTTGTAATCACGACTAATGGACTGCTTTCTTTCTACACTTTCAGCCACGTCTCATTACGTTAATAATGCACGTTGAATTATCTTGCCGTCAAGTGACTGACTGCCAGTGTAAAATAGTGGTGATGACCATTTTACTATGCTATTCAACGTTCGCAAATGTTTCAGTTTTTTTTATTTTAAATATAAAAACGCGTTCTAAGATTTTGATTTTTTATCACATCGTTTCTGTTATTACATATGTGTGGGCAACCGCGGCAAACAAACAGCAGCAGTTACCGAAACGTCAACAATTTGACAAATACAGTAACTTGATGGGTTTGTATAAATTACTGACGCCGGACGACGTTTTGCGTGAGAGACTAAGACAGGAGACCGAGTGGAAGGAAAGAACGAAAGGAGAAGTCAGGACAGGCAGAGAAACAGAGAGAGAGAAAGATCTGTAAGGAATTGTTGGACGGCTGAGGCAAGATGAAGTGTGATCTGGACGCCGATAACAACGAACAGTTGCACTGCAGCCCGCCATCGCCTGCCTGCGTCCAAACTTGATTAAATCGACGCCGCGACGACGACGACGACGACGCTTAGAGACAAGCGGCACCGTCTGGCAACTTGCGTCCGACCCGGCGACGATACAACTTGGCAATCTGTCCGATGCATCACGCAGTACGATAATTTTACCGCATCCTCGATAACTGACTAGAATGTAGTTAACTCATTCTAGCAAAAATAATGAATTAAAAGCGCCTAGGGTTATTAAACCTACAACTATACTGCCATCTGACAAACACGACCGGAAACATTTACTTTTTGTCGCTTAATAGTAAAGAATCCTAAACAATCCAGAATATACAAATAACAGATCGTCCCCAAAATGTCATCACTTTTTGCCGAGTCTAACCAACACCAACAATATTCATCAAATGCCGTTGGCTTGCACACAAAAGAACAGACCGAAAAACAAAACGTAACCTGCGCCGTTTATTTGCTAACGTAATTATTATATGCAAAAACGACATACAAGAAAAATCCGAATCTGTAACTGCAGTGCGCACGATAAATGAAAAACACGCTGGCGGAAAACAGCTGAGAATTGCAATGCACTGAACTATCCGTAGTTGAGCGGCGCTCACGCTAATATCTCTTTTTGCCGCGAATTTCAATCCCACGTACCAGTCCGTCCCACTCTGAACAACGCCCACGGCGCCATTGCGTCTCACTGCGATTGACTCAGCCGCTGAAACCGGCGCCGAATGACGCCGTATATGACGTCAGTATGACGTCACGCCAACAGCGTTCAGCGACGATAAATTCACACGCGGGGGCGACGGCGGCACTCTGAGATCGATGAGAAATGCGCCGAGAAAAATCCGATCTATAATATACAGCAACTTTCAGCTACAGTGAGAATAACATGTCGGTTCTACCGTCCTACCAGTTCAAAACCAGAGAAGGAAAAACCAATGTTTTTAGAACAAAATGACTGTTTTATTTTACAACATCAAACTGGATGTAAACTAATTCTGGTTTTTCATGAAAACAGTGGTTGGCGTTATACCGCTACATTCTAGCAACTATTGGTAAAGTTTTGTTTAAATGTAGGCCTTATTATAAATAAAATATGGTAAAATTGAGAAGTGGTCATCGGATTTTGACCCATAATAAACATCGTCTTCTGTCGCGGACTTGCCTATTTTTGTATAATTAGTACCGGCGCTCTTACGTTTACTGCTAATGTTTGTTTTTTTTTGCTTTTTTCTGGCACAGCGGCGTTATATCTCTAAGCTGCGTCATGGATTAAAATGTTCCGGACAGTGAGTTGCAAAGCTTCAAATTTCTGGCGGAGAATATTCGGGTGCTCAAAATCTGAATTTTGCCTCTATATTCTTTTAAATTTGGCTGTTCGGGCACGAATTTCGTATTTTTAAAAGAAATTTTTCGACAAGAAGAAGATTTTCAAACATGCTAAAATTTGGCGGGGGCTGCAGCTGACCTTCATTACCATGTCGCCGCTGTTCGCGGCTGCAGTGCTCGAAGCGTGGTGAACTATCATGGCAGGCTACGTGACGTCACGTGAGTCGTCGTGGTGTTTTATCGTTCGTCGGCTCGGTGACGGTTCATTAGTCTGCCGAGCACGCGTCCGGCCAGCCCGGGGCTCGGTCAGTCGATGCCGGCGGCCCAGCAGCGCCCAATGGGAGAAGTTTGTCGTCCTAGACGACGTCTTGCCGGTCCAGCTGCAGCAGCAGCCACGTCAGCCGCCGTTAATCGATCGCCGAATCGCGTCACGTGATGTAAGTTTCTTCCTTTGATTCCCGTGGAAGTCGCGGAATGTGGCTTATCAACAATGAGTGACGTCAGGGACTTTTATCTCTATAACTGGTGGGCGCAGCTTGCGCCCAGTAAAAAACAGAAAGTGTATATGCAAAATTGCTATCACTCCCGGAAAGGGAAGGAAAGGATGGAACGCGTAAGGAAAAAGGAAAAGGAAGAATAAGAAAAGAAAGAGATAATAGAAACAAAGAGTAATAAAGAATAGAAAAAAGAGTAAAGAGAAAAATGAAGCGAGAAAGGGGAAAAAAGGGAAAAGTATAAAGGGAACTTGAGCCCGATTTCGTTTTTGGATTTGGGGGGATAAAAGCCCCTAAATGACGTAGCCCCGCCTACATCGTCCGCACGCAGCGAGCGTCAGGCATTAGCGGTACGAAATACACATTCACTGACATTACAGGGGGCTGTAATACCCGTATTTCGAGACAGTACCGATCTAGCGGTAACGCCGCAGCTGCCGTGGTCGGGCAATTTGACCATGACGTTCGTAACGCCTCCAAGCGTCGCCGCTCGCGACTGCATGCCATAGTTCGGCATCGATTCTGCATCCTAATATGTCCGACAAGGGACGACGGTGAGGGGCGGCCGTTGATATAAATTGCCTCTTCCGTCTGCGAGGCGCGGACATCGGTCGTATATTACAAGCTAAAGATCGCTGTCTTTGCAGATCCACCGCGCCAGATAGTCGACCACCAGTGCAAGATTATAGACTACACGGACCTCCTTCCGTCTTCCTGTCTCGCTGACTCTCTCTCTGTGTGCGTCTGTGCCTTCGACTGTTCGTGCACTGGCAGAGACCGAATTGCGATTAAAATTGACTCGAATATAGTCGATTTAAACATTTAGAAATTTGATTTATTAAGTCATAAGTATTTCATTAAGTCAGTTCAGGTAAGTAAGTGAGTAAAATGTGAATTTATTCAACGCATATCGGTTAATTATTTTTAATGCGCTAATCACATTAGTACTAACTGTACAGGATTGTTTTGAAGAATTGTTTGAAACTGTCAATATCACACGCCGGATTCATCTGGCAGCGAGTTTCAGATTGTCGGACCAGCGACTGGAAAAACCCGACGGCCGTACTTATACTAGTGCATTATCAATACCAACCTTAACTGGGCTTATATGTGGTTTTTGTATTGTCTAATATTTGCCGTATAATAATTAGCGTACACTCACAAATATGTAAATAATATTTATTTAGTTCTTGTATTATTTATAATTTATGTTTTGTGTGATTTGATTTTTTAAAAATCAATGCATAATTAAAAAACCTGTATTGCTGTTTGCTCATATTTTGGTGTGTTTGTGTTTGTTCTTTTCGTTTTTTACTTGCGAAGAGTGTAAAAAAGCTAAAGATTATGGGGAGTGGCGCATCTTTGCCAAAATATTCTGCGGTACATGAATAATTGCTTTGTCGTATTAGCAAACAATGTAGTTTACTCGAATCGAAAAGTCCAAAATCGATTTAAATATGAAAATGGAATCAAACAAAATGGAAATTTCTTCGAAGCAGACAGACTCGCCGCTAATGTCGTCTGCAAAACGGAGTGATAACTTGCACCAGACCAAGTGTGGGACGACTTGGTACTTTGCTATAATCTTCATCGTCATCATTATTAGAGCCATATTTTTAGCAACAAATAACATCTGACGCATCTGCGTGTGTTTTTTAAAATAGTTGACACGTGTAACCATAGCGTATCAAAAGTCGCAGATTTTAATGCTACGTAAAGTTTACCGGATATTTAATTATTAAATCCACCAATTTGTATGAATTGTGTAAATTAAAGAAAACAAACAAAATCAAATGAAACGATTAGTAGTTGACTAATCCACAGAAAGGCTGCCGACTACAAAGTGCTTAGTACTACCAGGTGGTTCAGCTGCAGAAATGTGAGTAAATTACCACGTAGCATTGAGATCCCATGGCGTCAGCATGCAGCGGACTTGTACTTAAGCGTTCAAGAGATCGCCATCTCTGCGTCATTCCGTCTACGTTCATGCCCCTTCCTCCCCAGTTCTCCCATCGTTTCGTTATTCTCGGTGCACCCTGTACTGCTATACACGAGGTCGCTCAGTGGCCATCGATCAAAACTCTCCGACCGAAGAAGGCGAATTACTCTAACACTTGGACTTCGTTGCTTCACGCATGGTGCTCGCGCCCTTTCTTCAGTAACGCCTCGAGCCGTTGGCCGTGTACATTTCATCGATCACCATCGATTTGTTTCGTCAACTCAACGCTCGAGCTTACAGATACGTCATGCTGGGTCGAAAATCCAATAGCTGCAGAAACTTTCGACTTTCTTATGCCCGATTGATTTATTGCGGTGTATCACGGAAATCAGGTATACAAGTTCGTCGATTACATGCCATTTGTGACGACAGTGTAGTAAACAAATGAATCACTAAAACTTAATCTAACTTTATGATGCGTTTCCTTTTAATACGGCAAATTTGAGACAACTGTCGCAGAGGTTTTGACCGCACCCATGTGGGCATGTCAATGCCGCTACTGTTGAGTTGACTTTACAACGTCGTAAGTCGCAACTCGCGCCAGTCGTAACTCGTAAGTCGTAACTAGTTCTGTGCAGTCAGTCGCAAGGTGGCTCGATATGTTGTGCTGCACTGCACATCATGGGCGGGTGGGGAGATGTTTTGTTCGCTGACTGCAGCTGCAGCAGCCGGCGCCGCGCGCGAGAATGGACAGCAATTTGTCCGGTTTTACCGACGCCCGGTCGCTACATTATCACGGTATTCAGTCCGACTCGGACGTGTCTGAGTGGATTTCCCGCGGGATGCGGCCGACCGGCTGCAGCGGTGTGCGGTGGACGCAGACAGATCGCGACTAGACGCTAAATTCCGTTACACGGACGGACGACACGACAGCAACGGCGCCAAATCAGCGTCCTTTATCGGACAAATTGAGCCGCGGCCGGCTATCCGCGCGGGACTGGCTGCAGCGAGGCGTCCTCGGACGGAAGTACTGACTAGTCACTGATATTATTACGTCACTCTGGACCGTTTATCTGTCTACTCTAGCTCTGGAGTTTACTCGAGTTTTTTCCAATCAACTCAGCGTCCTATCCTCAGCGGGAACTGGAACTAAAAGACTGCTAGAAACGAGTGTCCAGTTACTATACTAGATAAACTCAGCCTTCTACCCTCAGCGCGAACTGGCGTTAGAAGACTGCAAAAGTGGCTAGATAAGCTACAGTAGTGCAAGTGGTCGACGTCGGACGGAAGTAGTGACATTGTGACGTAGTCGTCGTCACAACTGCACGCTGCTGCAGCAGATCCGCTCACGCCGCGCTCAGTCTTCATCTTCGTCAATTGTCGCGCCTGTTTGTTGTCTCAAACCAGCAGTCAGGATCACAGACGTGTACGACCGCCGATGGCTTTTTGTTTCGTAGCCAGAATCCACACTTTTGGCCCATTATCACGGTTGTTTGTCGATATGACTATTTTGTATCTGCACCTTTGAATCGCTTGACTTGTGGTCTTAGAAGCTTGCTCGTTAGTCGACAGTGTTAGCAGTTTTAAAAGTCATATGTTTTTTTTTCTATTTTAATGCTTTTTCGATGCATAAAGTAATAATGTTTATATTACCTAGTTAGTATACTGTATAATACCGGAAGTCACAATATAGCCACAGACAGTGTTTTCGATATTTTTGGTAAATTTTAACCATTTCAGACAGAAACAAAAACCAAAGGGCCTGCTTTCGGATTACTACTGATTGACACGAATATCTCGCTATTACATCTGATCCACTCTACATAATGGTCGCAAGCAAGACTGTTCAGGCCTACAGAACGTCCTGACCAAACGCTGAATGTAGCACGAGACCAATGTCGGTTACGTTACGTGACGTTACGTGTTGATACAGAGGCAGTAAACACGGAGGGAGGGCGGAGCTGATGAAGTGAGACGATGGACTTGATTGCTATATGCTCACGTGTGCTTATGAAGAACGTTAAACTACTGGCTTACTATACAGCAGGCGCAGATGTTGGCGATCAACAGTGGCTAATACAGCATTTGCCAAAAGGACCGCGCGAGCCTATAACGGAAGTCTGATGCGGAGCCCCCAGCTAAACTGCGGGATTCAGAAACAGAACCCTAGTGTGGTGTCTTTCGCCCCTTAAAGCTAATAACTTTTTGTCCATTTTCGTACAAAAAGAGCAAAAATTAAGTATTTAAACAAAAAAGCTTTTTGGTGCGACACAGCAGCGACGATCAGCGCCTACTATTGGTCAGTGGTGGTGGCTGCCGTCCATCAATCCTCTTTTTTATTTCTCCATCTTTTCTTTGCACCAAGTCGCCCTCTAGAGTTGAATGTATCAGTTAATTCAGTCGATTTGTTACAATTGTAATGCAGTCCAGTGTTCGATATCCTCAACGAAATTTGTTCAGGACGTGGTGCACGGCATCAATTTAGATTTCGATCGCGATACAGAATTTCGAATCGCAATACGGATCATCCAGGGTTCCAGAAACGTTTTAACACGATTTTTTTATTTGCTACTGCAATTCGCATAAACAGCCAAAAATAAAACGCGACAATGTAGCTCAACACTCCACTTGATTCAATTTGTAGATCGCTCGGAACAATAGTTTCCGGCGGTCCTACTGTGGACTTGTTGCGCATCATGCTGTAGGCCTATAACAAACTGAACTACAAGTCCAGAACAAATCGAATGCCTACAGCAACAACGCCCAGTATCAAATAAAAAACCCATAACAAGTTTACAACATCTAAAAATGTCAAAATGCCGTAATGCTTATTTTGCCATTTGTCCACAACAAATCGAGGTAGTGGAGTGGATATTGGGCCATACTGGGTGAAAATATGCGGTCTATCGAGTGCTCTCTAGTGTAGTTTAAAAACGTTGCAATTGGAAAAAAGTGTCAAGAAAAATATCAGTGAGCAAGCAGAGCCTAAAAAGCTGGCGAGACAATAGCCCGATGTGACTCGATCTATTTCTATCGACATCGACTATTAGCTGTATGCACGGTCTTTTGATCGACCGTTTGTCGTGTCGTGGGAAAACTCACAGACCCCTTCAACCGTTGACAGCGATCGAAACAGAAGTGCACCGATATCGATGATTGCAATCCGCTTACTTCAAGCTACAGTAAGTTAGAAAGATTAGCAACGAACAAAGTAACTAAATACCTTCAACACCGAACTATTATCGGCGAGCAAAGTTGACACTGTGATAATACACCAGTATGTATGTGTGTGTTGTAAGCTTATGTTTGCTGTCGTATAGTTAATTAAGCGGTTTGAAAAAATACATTTTATTGATCGATCAAATTGCACTCTACACTGTCGAAAAAGAATAAGACACAAGGAAAGAGTGGCAGAGTCCACATGTCGATAGTTTAGTGTTTATATTCATTCTAAGTGATAGCAGAGATGTTTGTTAATACAGCAAATAATAAACTAAAATAATCGACAGTTTGTGCTTTGTTTTTTTTAAATCAGTAAATTTTCTATGCACATCAGCTAGTTAACTCTTTAAACTGTAGCGGATTCAAGTCGACTAATGCGCCGACTGCAGTCTGCATCGAATCGTGGTGCGTTCCGCTCGCTGGTGTCGATAAACGGAAATGTAGCCGTCTTGTGTGCGCGACTGGCGAATAAACGTAAAGCTTAAGATTGAAACAGTAGATCGATCGACGACAAAAATCGATGACTGACAGCCAATTAAATTTCTTTGCAAACTGATCCAAATCGGCCACGTTTTTTCTGACTCAATCGCCCAGTACGTTCTTTTTTTCTGTCGTCCGCTACGTCGAAGTCTCTTTTTAATCTCCCACACACAGCTTTAAGTATTAAATCATTATTTAATGAGTTTGACTTTGCCTTATAATTCCGTTTGCTTTGTGTTATGTTTTATACATTTTAAATAAGTTTTTCAGTTATTCGTTTTATCACTTTTTTACGGTTGCTTGTTTAAATAAACTTATCAGTATTTTTCAAATTCCGACGTTATTCTCAGGTAGCAGTGCTTCGGTAACAGTACGATGTACAGTACATAGAACCAGAGCTATAAGAAAGATGAGAAAAAACCGCGTAGTCTATCGAATAGTGCAGTCACCGACAATCGTGCCAGACTGTAAGTCATTTACATTTCCAATATTTCAAAATATGGTGAGTCTTAGTCGGAATACGTTTAATGTCATATGTGTGTAAAAGCCACAGGGTATATGACAGTTAAACTATCGAAAACGAATTCAAGAACTCTTCAAAGTCACGCGTAGTCACCTCTACTAAAACGGTAATGTCATTAAAACAGCATAAGATAATACACATAAATAAAGTATTTTCGAATAGTCAAAAACTTGTGAGTGTGATTTTCGTACTACTTCAGATTGCAAAATAATTACGAAGTATATTAACTGCGAGATCTCAAAAACATGCTGAGCCCAATAAAATTTTGTTGTAGATAGTAAACGTTTTTTAGCAAAAATATATTAACAATTCATGCTGCATAGGTTTTCTAAAAAGGCATTAAGAAACTTATCCGGAAATAGATATCATTCCCAAAAAACTTTTTGATATAAAACCGTGCAATAAGAAATTAAATAAATAGCAGAATACAATAGATTGTTTGAAAGTACAACAGCGCAATGGATAATCATTTTCTTTAAGCATGAAACAAAGCAAACTACAATACTATATTGAACATGTTAATTTTAGTTTGTTTTGCTAATGCTACTATTTTTGCTTAGGCTTATTTTAGTGCACTTCAGTGCTTTTTGGTCTTTTTCCATTCCAGCTCTGCATTTGTTCTACTATTATTGCTATTGCGTGTGTTGTAGGTTTACTTCAAATAGAATGAATAAACTGTAGTAAGTTACTGAAGCGTAAAAGTAACGTTAATGTGACTTACCACAAGTCGCAGCCGGTGGTAGAGTAGACGCTAGATTAGTGCCGGGCCAGTGTCAACGCTCCTGTGTGCAAACGGAATAAAGCAGTGGTCTGCGCATCACTGAAGCGGCGTGCCCATAGCCGAGTGACGTCACTGCAGTGTCAGCGTCCGCAGCCGCGCAGCAAACGCACACTTGCTTATCATCACAACAATCTGACTGTGACATCTGCCTCGACGTTTCTGATTGGCAAAGCTTTGTAACTATGCCCATACACAACTGTGCAAGCTTTGAGTAAGTTCTGTACAGCTAGTTACCGTCACCGTACAATAAAAAAAACAACAAATACAAAACAAAATATTCGAAAAAGCACGACGCAGAAAATAAAAACGAAAATATGGACAAACAGAAACGAAAAAGTTCTTTAATTTTGCTACGTCAAAATACTTGTTACAAGTTACACTTAATGTTATTTGACTTGATAAGTTATGTGATAAAAATTTTTCAATAACAAAAAAATTTTAAAAAATTTGCAATGGGCAAATTTTTAGCCGACATAGCAACCGGTACAATAACCAAAAAATAACTTATTCTTATGCTCCAAATATTAATCATACGTCTGCACTACTACAAAATTATTAAAATAATATTGTTACTACAACTGTAACAATCAGTTATGTCCGAGAAATTATTTTATGTGTTGTATATATACCAAAATGTTGTGGGCTTTAAAAACTGCTAACTGTAGAATTTTAAACCAGAACGACCAAGATTCAAGCTGTTAGAAATTATTTAGAAGAAAGACCGGCTATTGGCGTGTGCGTGTGAAGTATAGCGAGTCTTTACATGTGACTAAATGACGCCACTTCCAGTTCCGTTGTCGTCCGTGCACCTGCGTCGCACTTAACGTAATACGATGTAATCAAGTGCAATCTAGAACTCAGGTGCTAGCCATGACGACAGAGAGAAAACGCGCACCCAGAATTACGACAAAGAAGTTACCAGTGTTGTCTCTGCCTCTCTGGTCTTGGCACAGTTTTTTAACCTAAATGTCGTATCGCCGTAATGCTCAACCACCTCAATTTCTTACAAATGCATAGTAATCGTGGAGATTTACAAATATTTCAGTGGCTTTTAAACACTGTTTGTTACACGTGTATTAAAACGCACCTCGACAATTTGGCATTAACTTCTGATTTGACAGTTACATTATTCGATAAATGCGGTACTTAGTTTGCGAACGATAAAACCATATTTTCGTGTCCGACAATTTCCTTCCGGCACTAATTTTGTGACCTAAATAAATCTCGAATTCACTGCTTTCTCCCAGATTTCGTATAAGGTTGACGCCCACGGTATACATGGAATTTGCGCTGATGGTCCCGCAGAGTGTCGTCATTATAAACACCGTAAGTAGATGTAACAGCATACATCATCATCATTAGCAGCAGCAGCAGTCAGCCATCCCGTCACCAACTGCCGCACTCGATCAAGTCACGCAAAGCAATTTATGCATGACAAAAAAGCAATACAAAAATGTACAACATATCAAGTAAGGTCTATAATAAGTGCACGAATACGATGAATAAATGTTCAAATGCAAGACTGCTATATCATCGGCGTTCACTAAAAATATTTCAAAAAGTAAAAAAAACAACAAATTATCATTCATTCCGTTTATCCACGAAATGCGTTAAAATGCTCTTCTAGAACTTGGCTCCCCAGAAACTTCTGTGTGATAAAAGCAATGCCCAACATCGGAGGCAATGTATAATCACTTTGACGCCGCTTCCGTGACTCCGTGTGTCTTGTGTCTGTCCGGCATCTGTGAACCAAATCGTGAATCCAGTTATTATAAACTGACTTTATTACTACGGAACTTAAACATTTTTGGGCAGTTTTGGGTATCATCATCACATATATAAATCTGACACAAATATCAACAGTATTAATGTATCGTTTCATAATCGGCTGCAATGACTGACGTGTACTGTTGTCCACTGCATCGCATACAATGCAGCGCCCATAGTCCGGTCCCATCTCCGTGCTTACATTGTTCGCACTCAATGAAGTGTTCATAAAGTCGAGCGATGCGCTCATACACTTCTCTTGTCAAGTTAATATTAAACTATGACAGCGATGTGGGAACAACATCAGAACAACATCAGTACCGTTAGCGCGGGTAAACCCGGTGGCTTGAGTATCATGCAGATTGGCATTTTGTCGGTCTGCAAACATGTAACTAGAGGTTTCCATGGTAGCATTTATCACTGACAAAAATGATCAAACGAATCTGACACAGCAGAACCAGTAAAGTCTCGCAAAGTGAAATATTTTGGACAAACGCCGCTATCACATCACTGGCGTTTGGAGACACGCATACGTTACTTATGTCAGTATGAATGTCAAGACTGAAAGGCCAAAACACATGACAGAATCGTCAGCTGTCGTATTGTCAGAGCTGTAACTATATGAGTAGACTGACTATCTTTATTTTATTTGCAGCAAATGCATATACTTAAACAGAATATATTCCGAATATATTCTGAAATAATTTTTAACAAAAAAAAACAACCCAGATAAAAAGCTTAAAGACAGTTTACAGTAAATCGTCGTTTATGCAGATCACAGGCTGCGCGGTAGCGCCAGCCCTGTTGTAAAGGTGACCAGCCATTTCAATGGAAACTCCAAAATTTGACCCATCGTATTTCCCAAACCCCTTAATTTTTCCACACCAAAATTTGCACAGATGATTATGTTTAGCATATCTCCTGATGCGCAAAATTTGGTGAAAATCTGTTTACGGGGGGCTTCCCCACGAATAGGTGAAATATAACGCTTGCGAGACTTTTTGTGCCTTCCCTTTCCTTTCCTTCCCTTCCCTTCCCTTTTTTTTCTTGCCGTCCTCCACAGGAAAATCGACTGAACTGATTTTAACGCACGATAGCTCATAT
>Ga0209367_1008188_pt1 | contig 14309 bp, 15 predicted proteins | sample WorMetLIZISLAND2_FD_187412 | JGI IMG/M metagenome (GOLD analysis project Ga0209367, IMG submission 187412) | Marine gutless worms symbiont microbial communities from Max Planck institute for Marine Microbiology, Germany - Olavius geniculatus... ... | reverse complement strand
GTTACAGATAGGCACAACACATGCTGTTCATGTTAAGAAGCACTGACTATGCGCTTTTCAGGGCTATCAACATGAATAATTTTAAATGATCTCAAACCTTTAAAATAAGAGGCTTTAGTGTTTTTTTTTGCAATTTTCGGTTGCTGCCCACATTTGAGAAGTGGATTGTGTCGAAATAAAAAAAAGATGAAGAAAGATAAACTAAGACAACCTGCAAGCAGGAACTGCTATAAACTGTCGCGCGTCTTATGAGCATTAGCTCAGATTTCTTGTTTATAATACTAGTTGGATATTGCATAAAATCCGGCAAACCTTAGGTACTGTCTAAGTCTGTCACTGCGGCAGTACGACAAGCATCTTTCTAGAGACACACCGCGGCAACCGGCCAACTGGAACCAATAGCTAGGGATCGAGGGGGCGCTGAAAATGCAACTACTGGAAAATGCAAGTGCAAATCTGCAGATGTGGAAAATGTTGTGCATTTAAATATTTGTGTGAAAATTACAAAAAGCTATCAGTCCTTGTCAAACAACATTGAAATTGCTAAACAAAATCTGCAGTTGTTTTGTGTCTAATTGTAAAACCAGCCGTCTAGAAGTGTTGTGAAAACTGTCCACACCATTATTTTTGTTCTCTGAATACGTCCACTTACGTTATCATTATCATACTCGTTTAGGCCTATGTATAAACAAGTATGATACCGAAATTGCAAAAAATAAATCAAAACCACTATTTTGTGGGTTCAAGGTCATTCAAGGTCATTGATATTGACAACCTTAAGAAGTTCGTCACTAATGCTTGTTATGATAAGCAGGATGTCTGTGCCTATCTGCAACTGTTTTCATGCTAAACGAACCAATATCAATAAAATAACCACTTTTTAGAGGAGTACCCCTCTTTGACGCTCTTGTGCGCAGGCCTCTTTAAACCTAGGAGGTCGGCACTTAAACGGCTAAAATCTGCTGAAACTTACGTACGCAGGAGGTCTTGGTCTATCTTCAAGCACTGCGTCAAGATTTACTTTTGAAATGTGCGTTGCAGCAAAAATTGCGAAAAAATACAAAAATTCCTCTTTTGGGGGAAGGTTCAAGGTCGTTCAAGGTTATCGATGTTGATAAATATAAAAAATCTACCATTAGTACTTGTCACAGGCTGAACGGTAGTTCAAGCCCTGTGTTAACCGCGACTTCTCTTTCTTATGGGAAAGCCAAAAATTCGACCCCCCACAGAATCAAAACCACTGATCTGATTGAGATAAAATTCGGCACCGTTGATTACGTCGGCTAGATGACCCCTCATGCAAAATTTCATGTAAATCTGCACAAGGGGGAGGCTTTTCGGCAAATAGGTGAAATATACGCAAAAATTGCTGTACATATAGGCCCTATCTTTTTAAAAACTTACCCACACACGGCGGATTTTTGCGTGCGATGGCTCAAACAACGCGGTCTCGCGCAAGAATGTGCCTATTGGAAAATAAAAATGAAAAAAATGAAATTAATATTTAACGTATTTATTCAAAAAAATTTTAAAAAATACAATGGAGCCTATGGGAAAAATTAAAAAATTCTTAAAAAGGTCATAACTTTGGCTGTGTATAAGATAAAGTCCTAATTTTTGGTTCTATGGTATGGTTTTTGGCAATGGCTAATATAATGGTGTCATTTAATTTTACCCCGGACCCTCCCTGGTTGCCATGGCAACAAAATTTGGGACAAAATTGGCTATAACTCGGTTTGTGTAAGAGATATCTGCGAGATTTATGCGTCTATAGGGCGGTTTTCGGGGATGGGCCATTGAATGCTGCCAATCGTATTATTCCCCGACCGACCCCCGTTGCCATGGCAACGAATTTTGGGACAAACGTGGCTATAACTCGGCTTGTGTAAGAAATATTTGCGAAATGTTTTTGTGTCTATATGGGGGTTTGCGGGGATGTGACAGTGAATGCTGCCAATCGAATTTTGCTTCGACTGACACTGGTTGCAATTGGAACGAAATTTGGGATAAGATGGGCTATAACTCGATATGTACGAGATATCTCCAAAATTGTTGCATCTAACAAAGGGTTTTGAAGGCGGGGCAAATAAATAATTTTACTAAGTTTACCATGGTTGACTTTCGTTGCCTTGGCAACGAAATTTGTAGAATTTTTGCCAAAAATTGGCTAGAGCTCTGTTAACTACTAGATAGACGATTGTGGTCGGCCATTTTATGCAACGGTCCAATAACTGCGATAATACGATTAGTTAAATTAGCATTATTGAAGCCTTTTCCGGGCCTATATTAAGCGGGTGATGCGTGCAATATTAGCTTGCTTATTTATATGGCTATTTCGTGGATATAAAAGGAATTTTGTTCAGTATTGTCAGCAATGCAGGTTAGCTGTGACGTCATGCTGACGCATGTCGTCTGGTTTGTTCAGTCAGGTAGAAAGTAACAGATATAAACGACTTGGCTACTGTAAGCAATATCTAAAGTGCAATATTTTTGTAACTGATCACCAGTAGGAAAACAGTATTTTAGTAATAAAACCGCAAATATAAATGCACAAAACACCGGTTTATACATTTGTTAACGGCAACATTTAAGGACTTGCACATCGAAAACAGCAAAAATTACAAAAAGTGATATTACTCAGCAGCACATTGACACACAGTCAGTGTGATGCGGGCAATATCACTTTTTGTAATTTTTGCTGTTTTCGATGTGCAAATCCTTAAATGTTGCCGTTAAAAAGTGTATAAACTAATGTTTTGTGCACTTATTATGATAAGCAGCATGTTTTTAACCATCAGCAACCGTTTTCACACTAAACGAACCAATAACAGCTATAACGTCTATTTAGAAGGTTTCCTTTTTGACGCCCTTGTTTGAAGGAAACCTCCGCACCCAGGGCACGAAATTTTGTCACGAAAAACTAGAGTTTTTGGGGCAGCCCGTGGTAAATATTTCGTGATTCTAGCTTTCACCGTATTGATAAGGCTGCAGAGTGAGACGGACGGACAGAGGGACAGACAGATGCCCAGACCATGGCTAAGACGCGCAAAGCATTCTTCTATCGCGCGTAAAAACGTTTGTCTCAGGAGTCTGTAACCACCTACATGGGGCTACAAACGACCACAGTTTGCTTTCATAGTTTTGTAAAAGTGCACAGTCAGGGCCGCGTAATAAACTGCAAGATGGCTGAAGTCGGGATGCTGCGTTTAGCGTAAAGCGGTGGGCAAACCTAGAGACGGATTTAAACATGTTTATCACGTTCGGCCGAATACAGACGTACAAAAACGGGCCCACTGGTCAAAAATATGGAACATTTTCTGGTCTTGGAAAGCGGCTCCGTACGCCGTACTGCGAAATTTTAACAGAAACGGAAAATGTACATGAGGGTCCCACACTTTACCGAACATGGCTTAATCGAATATAAATCGAAAGCTGTTTTGCAATGAGTGGCAGTGACGGGTACGGGTGTGGCGGCAAGAACACGCGTCGGGTAAACATAACGTGTTACCCGACGTGTCCGGTCAGATAACCGAAATTGCACGGTGCACAGTCTTAGTTCGTTGTTATCTGACCTGCGTAATAAAGTGACGAAATGTGATTCTGCATGTCCACGGTCGTCGTGTAAGTGTTCAGGTAATTTGACATGGAATTCCAAGGTTCTGAGTATTGCAGATCAAATCCGACGCGGGTCTCGCCGTTGTCCATTTGCAGGTTGTTGACAAGATTTGACGCTATCGACTTCATCAGCTCAGTGGTGGCGTAAGACGTAGGCATGCACGTGATAATAACATCACTCACACACGTCATTGTACCTGCCAATCACACGCAGACACAAAAAGAAACGCAGAGATAGACAAACATATACGGAGAGATAAACAGACAACAGACAGACGAATCGTGGCATTGCCAAAGACCTGCTTCCAACAGATAGATTCTACTCCGGACCACCGGTCAGGCCTACACACAGAAAGACGCACACAGAAAGTTTGCAGCATGTTATTTTAATTTGCATAAGCATTTCCCTTCACTTTTTTTACTCCTCGCGCGCTACATTCCTAACGTAGCGAAGAGGAGTATATAATATCAGTGTAGCCTAATATTGAGGACCAACCGACCGACCGACGACCGACCTCTGTTCCTGAAAGAGCCTTCCTGGAAGAACTTCAAACGGCCATATCTCCATAACGGTGCTAGATAGATGCATGGTCACTATGAACAACCCATAGAAAGTCGAGTCCCGGAAGTCAAAAGGTCACGTGACCGATGACGTCACGTGACCCCAGAAGGCAATGTCGTGACCCCATTATCTTCGAGGCGCCATTATCTCCCTAACGGTGCCAGATAGACGCATGCGTTTAAATATAACAAGACAAATGGCAACTAGCGTCATCGACCATTATTGGAAATTTTTTTCTCAATTAAAATTGGGCAGTATTTTATGAAGTTTGGGGAGACAATTTCCAATAAGGACCTCGACGCCAGTCAAGATGAGTATAATATTAATCAAGTCTCAATTAGACGCCGGGTCTAATGCAGGCCGAAAGGAACGAAAAATTTTTAAAAGAATACAAAAGAAAATGATGCGAGCAAGGAGTACATTAGATTGGTCACAATCTAATAATGTTTTTCGTTATAAATTTGTTTTATAACGAACTGCTGCAACCAATCGAAAGTTGACAGCAATTTTACAACAAGTTGTACGAAATGTCCACTAAGTAACCGAACGTCTTCAACAAGTCCACTCTTACGACATATTAAAGTAGTAGAATTTCTGCTTATTTTCATTCTGTCTGACAGCTTTCGTCGGGTGCACGAATGACAGGAGAACAGACCACACAACCGTAATGTCTGTCTGAACTGAAGCTGTCGTGAAGCTGAAGGAAGCTAGATCGAAGCTGAAGCGAGATTGATCCGAGCGTCGTCCGGGGAACTGCTGCTGGTTCCGTGTCGCTGTTTCAACTCCCACCGTTGCAGCTGTGGACTGCCGTCGTCGGAAGGACTTGCCGACTGCCAGATTAACTGTCTTCCGTATCGTGAGTTGTTTTATTTGTCACCTGTGCGACCTGTATCGCTGAGTATTTTTGTGGTGTAAACCCGTCCGTTGCCTGAGTATAAAAATCGTCTGTTTGAGCGTTAGACCGCGGTTGAACGTTTAATCCTTTCGAACTGCTAAAACCCACTGTCTTTGCTCAAATCTGATGTTGCGTTTGATCTGTAATAGAGTGTACTTTATGGCTGTAGCCAGTGCATAAATTTTGTTGTTACGCCGATTGGACTTAGTTGAATCGAAGTATTGTCCTGTTGCTGATATAGGTTCGTTGGATGTAAACGTGTATATTGACGTTAGTTTTTGCGACCCCTGTATTATTTTCTGTTAATATTTTAACCTATTTTTCGTTATTATTACAAGTAAACGTTAAACTAAATAGTTGGATTTTTTTGTTCTGTTTTATTATCAGTTTTGCGTCGTTTTTTCTACTGATATTGATTGTATGTTCGTCTGTCCGTCGTTGCTTTTATTTGAAAATATAAGAAACCGTGAACGTTGCCTAGTAATTTGCGCGTTCAGTTTTCTGTGCTAGGCTTCGATAGGGCGTCAGGCCCAGATAAGTAGATAGATTGTAGTAAAATACGAGCTCGTGCTGTCGCGGCTGCAACGACGTGACAGTAACGAGGCATAATAATACACTGTAGACCATGTTAAAAAGTACATTTTTATGACTGTAATTGACGGCTTGTTTTGCCTGAGACTGGGTGCTGCACACAAACTTGAGCCACGTATCAATCATCACGCTTGAGTAACATTTGTAACATTTGTAACACTGTTGACACTAGACGATAGATAGGCCTAGGTGACAAAAGTGGGTAATGAGAAATGAAGAGTAATAATTTGAGAGTATGCGTACCGTTGGACAGTCCCGCGAAGCAGAAGGTAAGAGCTATCAGCAGCTTCTTCATCTTCAGCTGCATGTTCGTCTTTGTCGTCTGCGCGAGACAACTTTGTGCACAAATGTCGTCACCTTTTATAGCTGAAGTTGGTGACAGATGCAGCGTTCAATGCAATGATTAAGTCTATCATTTACGTGGTTTGTGCGGTGGATCGGATTTTATACGATTCGTGCGACCGTGGGGAAAAATTTGCTCCAGTCGGTGAACAAATCGTGCTGGTGGGATGACATCGGGGTGTCAGTATTGGGAAAATATCTGACAAAAACAACTGAAAAAAAACGTTTTGTTAGGTTCTTACATTAGATGTCAAGGAAACTTCAACTCGAACAAGTTTAAAACTTGTGTATCTATAAGACATTTTCACTAGCACAATTTTTTGTAACTTTTGCACCAGAGCGTTTACGACGAAACTTTCCAGAGCTTACGGGTATCGCTACACCGCAGACTAGACGAAAAAGTAAAGTTGCATCAAAATGCCGGTGGATCGCAGTTTTCTGACATCCGAACACTGGCACTTAGGTTCAGTGGACTGGACTGAACTCAACGATGTTCGATTAGCCATTAGTCCTAGTTAAAAGTCAGCAACAAGCGTAAAAGGTCAACGATTCACAAGAGAAAAATAAGCATTGTTACGCGCGACAGCAGCTACTGCTGTAGTGCATGTAAGCCATCGCAATTTTGTCCGTTCGTCCGTTTGTAAGTCCGTCCGTCCGTCCGTCACACGGGTGGATCAGTCAAAAAAGGTGCAACCTAGGATCACCAAATTTTCACCGTCGGCTGCGTGGAAAAGTATAGTTTCAAGATTCGTAAAGCTTTTTTATTAATTCGAAAAAGGTCACCTCGAGCGAAGGCGCTTAATGAGAGTGGAGTGGAAAAAAAATTGGCGATTTTTAGCAAATGCGGCTGAGCGAAACCGATTACGCCTTTCGGCGAGTGTAAGTGAAACGCTACAGATACTAAGCCTTAATGTCAATTGCTGGGATCAGTGAGCTTAAATTTCGTTTGCACCGGGCCTTCAAACACACCGCTGTCGCGCGTTCCGCTTTGCGTTAGCTGGGCTTTTCTTGTTGATAAAATGATTGAGCGGGGTCTGAAGTAGAAAAAAGGTTTGAAATGTCGACAGATACACGTATCGACGTGCGAGCTAATGTTACGCATCGCGCTATGCATGAGCAATGGTTTACTTTCTTTACCTGCCTGACATTATGAAATGGCAGACAACGGTCGTGTAGAAGAATGCACTTACGTACTATTTGGAGTTTGTTTCTGCCGATCGCCGGCACGTAGGTTCAGCGGGCTGTGTTGAGCGCAAAGATGTTCGACTAACCATTAGTTGAAAAGTGAGCAACAGCGCTGAAAGGTCGGCAATAGGCCTAATTCACAGCGTTTAAATATCAATAACTGATGAAATTGACCGGTTTGAAGTGAAGGCTGACACGTCTGTAGCACGTCTGTAGGATCTAATGTCATGCACCGCGCAATGAGCAGTGGTCTTATCAATACTCACGCTAACTGCATGCGGAACTAGAAATCCGAGCTGATGCTTATAGGACGCGCGACGCACGGTGTCTCGGTCCATCTCCAGTAGTTTTAATTAAAATTTACTATTTAAATGTGGGTCGCAGCATCAAGTGTCGAAAATTTCGCAACCCGCCTTGTTTGGGGTTCAAAGTCGTTCAAGGTCATCGATGTCTACAACCATTCTAATGCTAGATCAGTCGATAGTAACTGAAATAGTGCGTTTTAAATGGGATAATGCATTTCTGATGCTTTTAAACCTAAGCGTAAGGACTCAAGGCTGGATATCGCGTTTGTTGTGCTTGATGTTTGCAACCGTTTTACGCTAGAAAAGCTAATGGCGGTAAAAATAACGATTTCGCACGAGATGTGCCATGTTTGACAGTCCGGTTTTTGAAAAATCGTTTCACTCAGCTGCATAAAATTTGCTGTTTTAAAACAATAGACATTGGATTATTTTATGGTATAAACCTAGAGTTTCTATTTTGCCTGGGCTTGATTTGGTTCCGGATTGTGTCAGACGGACAAACGGACAGAATTATCATAGGTGATACGCGCCATCAAACAGTGCGTCGCCCGTAATAAGAGCAGCCTAATAAAATTGCAGTGTATTTAAAAAAAAATGGAGGTATTGACTAAATAACTTAAAACGTATTTTTTTCGATTTTTGGCACAAATTATCTTTGTGACACATTTCATCAAATCTACATAATTTTCCTGACCCAAATAATCCTAACATATACCTAAACATATACCTAATCATGTGGTTATCAAAAATATTGCTTTCAAAAAAGTGGAATCTGATTGAGCTATTGCTGTACAACGACAACAAGACAAAATGGTGACACAAGTAATCCGACCAAAATTAACAGCACTCGGGACAGCACAGCACTCATTGGTGCTGCCAACTAAACATAGATAATTAATGTACGAGGTGTAACTTAATGAAATAATAATGCGTGTTGACGGGCGTAGGTACACATATTTAACGCCCCCGTTAAAAGAATTTATTGAACGTAGGCGGTCAAAACTTAGACTGCAGAAATTTACGTTTTATGGCACAGATTTTATTTGCAAGTGGTTCTGGTTTATCTTTAGTAATTTTCGTGCAATTTACTGTTACAATATGCGATGCAAATTAAATTACTAAAAACCCGCTTTTCAGATTACAAGGTCGTTCAAGGTCATCAATGTTTGTACCGTCAAAAACCTTGTCGACAATGTTTGTTACATAAATAGCGCGTTTGTGTTTGTCTGCAACTGTTTTCACGCTAAACGATTCGATAGCGGTAAAACTAAATAACATCTTTTTATGCCGTGGCTATATGCACGCACCGTTTTCTTCGATCGAGGTGTTGTCCAACGTCGTCAAGCTAACTGCGGTCTAAAAACCTCCGAGAAAATCAGAGAATGTGCATGCTCATATCTTTTTGCCTGTCAACCAACCACAGAGTCCTGATGACGTACTTGACTTTTCTCTTTTGACTTATTGCAATTGCAATGCATGTTGACGTCGTAATTCTTAGCTGTAATTATTGTATGTAAATATCAGTTTGACGTAAAACAATTTTACGAAGTTTATTTGCAAAAAAAAAAAACGATAAAAAGACACCGCAGTGGCTCAAAATTGCTAACAAAGTGGCGTCAACATTACTTTCGTGTTGTCTCATCGATTCAAGTGATTAAACTTGGTAGCATTTTTTAAAGTACAGACTCAAAAATAGATTTCACTTTCGTCCAGTTAATTTAAAGTTAAAAAGATAAAAGGTTGAGTTAGTTTTGGTGGTTAGTTATAATTACACTAAGATGGTTTACCTGTAATTGATTTTATTACGCGCGATAGCAGAATGCCTTGTGCGTTTTAGCCATCGTCTAAGCGTCTGTCTGTTCGTCCGTCCATCTGTCAAACACGTGTGCTGTATCAACACAATGCAAGCTAAGACCACGAAATTTTTACTATGAGCTATCACAAGAACTCTAGTTTTGTGTGATTAAATTTTTTTCTTTGGGTGAGGGGGTTTTCTTCAAAACAGGGCGTCAAAGAGGGGTAGGCCTACCCTCTCTAAAAGACGTTATTTTGCCGTTATTGGCTCATTATTTTAATGTGTAATTAGTTGCAGATAGGTACAGACATGCTGCTTATCATAACAAGCACTGGTGACGGGATTTTTAGACTTATCAACATCGATGACCTTAAACGACCTTGAACCTCCAAAATAAGTTTTTGATGATTTTTTGGCAATGTTTGACTGTAGGGCACATTTCAACAGCGAATTACCACGAAATGGCTGAAGATAGACAAAGACAACCTGCATTTCAGTATAAAACGCATATTATTTTACCGCTATTGGCTCGTTTAGCGTAAAAACAAAGATAGGCACAGAATACAGGTTATCCTAAGAAGCATTAGTAACAAGCTTTTTAATGGTGCCAACATCAATGACTTTGAATGACCTTGAACCCCTAATAAAGGGGCTTTTAGTGTTTTTATTGCAATTTTTGGCTGCAACGCTCATTTCAAGAGTGAATTGTGCCGAAATGGCTGAAGATAGACCGGGATAATTTGCGTATAAAATTTTTAGCATTGAATGTACATTTTTAATTATCTAAGTTTTGACCTTAGTTTTAAGGAATTAAACTCAAATTTTTGTACTCCTTCAAGACGCATTCTTGTGTTATTGCACGATGTACAGTACGCGATTGCCCAGGTGGTAGGGCCGCTGCTATCGCGCGTCACGTGAGCTTTGCTCAAATTACTTGTTAGTAACTAGTTATGTGAATTTACCAGCACGCTGTTGAACGGTACAGTGTTTGGCTTTGTACGCCTTCGCACCCAAAATTCAGTGTCTATTCCCAACAATTGCATTGTTATAAATTTGCGGTCAAACTGTAAAGTAATCTATGACTTAAATTGGCAGGTGTGAAGAACGGCCATTAGAGCCTCGTTCGAAAAAAAATCCGACGCTTCGTCCGATGTGTTGGCCGTGTTGTCCAACGTGTCCGATTTTTTATCCGAAAGCTTAAACAACACATAGGATAAAGCAAGTAATTTAAGAAAAGCTCACGTGACGCGCGATAGCAGCGGTTCTGCCACTTTGGCAATCAGTGTAGGCCTACAGCAATAAGATATTAATGCATCTTGAAAGAGTACATAAATTTAAGGCATCTGTGCGGAAGACTTAATTTTTGAATTTAAAAAATCGAGACTTAGATTTTTTTAAAATTTACATTCTGTGCTAAAAATGTCATACGCAGGTTGTCTAGGTCCATCTCCAGCCATTTCGGCGCAATTCGATCTTAAAATGTGTGTCACAACCAAAAATCGCAAAAAATTACTAAAAACCTTTATTTTGGAAGTTTAAAGTCATTCAAGGTCATCGACGTTGACACCAATAAAAGCTTGTCACTATTGCTTGTTATGATAGGCAGCATGTCTGTGCCTATCTGCAAACGTTTTCACGCTACACGAGATAATTGCGGTCAAATAACCACTTTTTAGAGGGGTAGCCATATTTGACGCCCGTCTGCGCCGGCCTCCTTGAACCTAGAGGGTCGTGACTTTAACTGCTAAAATCTACGTTTAATGCTAAAAATTTCATACGTTGGTTGTCTTGGTCTATCTCCAGCCATTTCGTCGCAATGTGAGCTGCATCCAAAAATTTCGAAAAATTCACTAAGAACTTTTTTTGGGAAGTTCAAGATCGTTTAAGGTCATCGATATTGATAAATCTGAAAAGCCTGTCATCAGTGCTTGTTACAATAAGCAGCATGTCTGTACTTATTTAACCGTTTTCACACCATACGAGCCAATAACGGCAAAATAACGTCTTTTTAGGGGGTACCCCTCTTTGACGCCTTTGTTCGAGTTGAACCCCCGCACTCAAAAGCACGAAATTTTGTCACCAAAAACTAGAGACCTTGACACATCTCATGGTAAAGATTTCATGATTTTAGTTTGCACCGTTTTGATACAGCTCACGAGTGTGACAGACAGACAGACGGACGGACGGACAGACGGACTAAAGCCCAGGCCATGGCTAAGACGCGTGAAGCATTCTGCTATCGCGCGTAGAAATCGGTGCGTGTAGCCAAAATCTAATGGGCACTTTTTGGCGCCCTTTTTGTAAAGCAGCAAAGTTAACATTAACGACAGTATGCAGTCAGAGTCGGCGAATAAATGAATAGGTTAACTTAAAGTCATTATAAAGTGTTGAAAATTTGATAATGTCACATGCAACGTGTGGCCTTACGCCGACCTATTCGCCGTTACTCGTCGCACGTGTATTGACTAATGGCAAATGCCCTCAACATCTGTTTGGTATTTCTAGTAAAAGAAAAGTAAAAACAGCACTTGTTGCATTAGTATAACTCACCGTTACATATCAGTGTTTTACGTACGAGAGCAGATTTGTCAAACGCGTTTTAGCAGTCGTGGAGGCGTCTGTCCGTTTGCATTGCAGCCCTATAAAAAAGATGCAAGCTAAAGTCACAAAATATTTACTGCGGGCTGTTTCTTTTTTCTTGTGTCAAAATTTCGTGCAAATGAGTAAAGATGTTTCCTCAAACGAGAGCGTTAAAAGGGGTACTTCCCGCAAAGCACTGCTGATACGTTTTAGTGGTACCAACATCGATATCCTTTAACAACCTTATACTCTAAAAATAGTAAGTTTTAGTAACTTTTTGTGGTCTTAAGCTGTCTTTGTTTGCTGTTATCTTCAGCTTCGTCTCTTCTTGCAAAAATGTAAATATGATTATCAATTGGCCCTTTTTTCTTTCTGTTGTATAGAAGTCTCGACTCCTCTTTTAAAAACGTAGATATCGTTTTCACATCTTTTTTCTTTTTTTCGTGTCGAAATCTTCGTCTTTTTTTGGAAATATAGCTATCGTTGTTACATTGTTTTCTTGTCTGTTTTCGCAAAACTTTCGCTTGTTATCTAAGAAAAATAAGCTTAGATATCACCGTCAGATCGTCTTAGGCCTGCTGCTTTTTTGTATAGAAATGTCACCTCGTTTTTTCGGGATATAACTATCGTCGTTACATTGTCTTTTTCTTTGTGTTTTGTAGTAACTTTGTCTGTTTTAGGGAAAACAAATAAACTATCGTTTTTAAATCATTTATTTATTCTTTTTTCATAAAAGTGTCCTTTTTGTGTTTTAATTTTTTTATGTTTTTTAGAAATTATGCCAAATGATATTGTCGCCTGTATTTGTGTCGTTTGTCGTCTATATTCTCGTTCTTTCTTTTTATTTTTCGTCCCGTATTCGCAAGGCTAGTCTAAGCCCGAGGCTTGGTCTGGTCGGTCGAAATGCTAGCTCTTCGGCAGTCGCGAAGCGAGTGCGATGGCTTGGGCTGGACTTGAGTCGGATTATTTAACAGGCTGTGTCTTATCGAAGACACCAGCGGCATTACGCATTTTGATGCGTGGACTTTAACTTGTGCGATCGCTTTCTGCCCTCTGTTTCTTTTGTACTGTCAGCGAGGATCAGTCAACCAATCAGTGCTCGCATTACTTGTCACGTGGCACTGTGTTATGATGGTATTATCACACACTTCATTCATGTTCAATGTCATAGCAACCAGTGGCTTCTATCCGTATACCTGGTGGGCGCAGTTTGCGCCCAGTGAAAAATAGCGAGAAAGGTTTTGATAAGGTTGCAGATCAAAACTCCTCCCCTATTTTCACCTGGCAAACTACCCCCTTAACAAATCTTCCGCCCCTATTTTTTTAATTTCTTTTTTTCAATCTGCACCCTTTAAAAAAAACTTTTTTCCTAGAGGGGGGAAAAGCCCAAAATAGAAAGGAAAACTTGAGTTAGAAATCGGGCGAAACCTGAGCCGGTGAGCCGAAAACTGAGGGGGGAAAGTCGCACCCGATTTTGATTCCAGATTTGGGGGAATAAAAGCCACTGATAGCAACTCAGTGTGGACAAATGCAAAGTACAACATTTCCAACACTATGTAATTAACCGATCGTTGTCTAAGTCTGTAAAGCATACTGTGAGTGAATCCGGGGACACACGAAACGAGGCTGTCCACCGACAAACTACTCAGCATTGCAGCGCCCTGCCTTTTAACAGGAAGTACAGTACTGTTTTGCTCTGCAAATATTGCAGTTTGACAACGTTCCCTGCTCACCGCAACTATTGTTTTTTTTTCTTATTCCACGGCGTCGTTTAAATTAAGGACTGTTTATAATATTTTCAGTACTGGTGCAAAAAAGTTTCATCATTCTATATCACATGCTGAATAAGTGTTAATAAACATTGGCAAGGCATCGTCCGTTTTGGAAATATTCCTGTGTTGTAGTACCGGTAAATTGTGCTTATAGTTAAAATTCTCGGACAGCCGTCGTTGTCAACTAACAATTTAATTTACTGCAATTACGATTATTTTGCTACAGCGTCTGCTCGTTTGTCGTTAGTGTGAATATCAAAAGTTTTCAGTAGACATGCTCAATATAGTATAAATATTTAAGTGAGAATAATTCACAGTCAATCATTATTGCAAAAGATACATTAAGCTGCTTCAATTAGCAATACCTTAGTTAGTTCAACAACACTATTTACGAAACAACCCAGAAGTATTTAACAAAAATGTTGCATTTAAAAACATCAGACATGGTTTTGCCAAATATATTTGTACTGTTACGTTTTAACCCACATTTTTACAACACTCAAACGCCGATCAACAGTGGCGGATTCAAGGGGGGGCGGGGGAGGGCGGCTGCCCCCTATTGACTGAAGGCATTGTAAAACCAAGTATACCAAGTAAAAATTTTGCACCAAAATGCATTATTTCTGCATAAAATTTTTAAAATTTTTCTATGCCCCCTCCCCAGACC
>Ga0209367_1008187_pt1 | contig 14310 bp, 9 predicted proteins | sample WorMetLIZISLAND2_FD_187412 | JGI IMG/M metagenome (GOLD analysis project Ga0209367, IMG submission 187412) | Marine gutless worms symbiont microbial communities from Max Planck institute for Marine Microbiology, Germany - Olavius geniculatus... ... | reverse complement strand
ACAGCGCACCAGCACACACAGCGCGCAGCGCAGGAAACTGACTGCAGGCCAACTGTCCAGATTTCATCAGAAAAGACCAATGGCCTCTAAATTCGCCGAATGCAAACTCGGTGGACTATCACGTGTGGTGTGCAACGTTGGAGCTTACCGCAAGCTTAAAACAAAGCCAAAAACAATCGAGGAACTCAAGGAATCGCTTCAGGTTATCTGGAGCAACCTACCACAAGAACTGATCGACAAGACTGTGAAAGACTTCTCAAATTAAGCGACTGAAGGCTTGTGTTGGAGCTTGGAGCTGTCAGTGGACACTTCGAACATTCACAGTGACAACGGAATTTTGGCATCTGATCATTAGTTAACTGTGTTGTTTGACTTGTTTCAACGATGTTACTGAACTGGTGTTGTAGCTTGAACATTTTTTCACGCTGAAAATCGGTAAGCGGTCATGTTAAAAAATCTATAACTTCGTCATTTTTCAATAGAATCAAATTTTATTTGGCATTTAGCTGTAGAACAATTTAGTAAATAAATGTGTAAATTTTCAGATTAAAATGCTAAACTGTTGCTTAGAAAACAGCGAAAAACTTTAGGGGGTTACATTTTTCTGCTGCACCCTGTACATATAAATATGCTAATGTAGTATCATAACAGCACACTGTAGGAAGATAACTGGCTCTCAAACAAGTGGTCAAGCTACCAAACAGACAAAGCAAAGGAACTAGCTAAGCAGTATACTTGCTGAAATTAGTCGATTACTCATAGGACATCAAACAAAAATGTGTGAAAATAATTTGCAGCAGAGAAAAACTATTAAAATGTTGCCCATATGAAAGTCAACTGATATGAAGAAGTTGCAGTGATACAGTATTTAGTGTTTCCAGTCTTGTTTACCTGCAGTGCAATAATGCCCAGAAGAATGCCACACGCAATGACGACATAACGTCGTACTAAAACAACCGCACTTGCACCAAGCTGACCAATCAGATTGACGATAACAAACAGTGAAGCTAACAGCCAACCACAGCCCCATGTTGTATTCATATAATTCCGCTGCTCTCCCCACTGCAGCCACATACGAATGCCATCCTCTATGAATGTGCTCACCAGACATAACCGAGCAACATGTGGTAGAATATGCTTGCTGCGCCGCAACACCTGACAAACAAACAGACACAAACACAGTAGGTTGACAATATGATGACCAGTCTTCCAGTCTACCTGGTTTGTCAGCTGCTGAATGCGGCTGCATGACTGATATATCTCCGTTAATCCGATAACATCATCGATGTGTTTGTCTGCTTCCAACGACTGCGCATGCCAAATCGAGTTCAGTGCAAAATTGCCGCTTTGATCTACAATGTCTGGCATGGACTTGTTCCGCAATACCTCAATCCGCTCAACTACGTCGCCGACTTACCTGGCCACCGACCCTATCTGTATGGCTTACAACAATGGTACGGCAGTGACTGTGGTCAAGCTGACAACTGCTGCCAACCAGGCTTTCCCGGCTGTTGGCCCACAGACGTGGAATGATCTGCCAGATGATATAAGTTCAGCTATATACTATATATTCAGAAATCTGGCAAAAACAGATCACCAGATGTTACTTCAGCACGAGGGCCAAAGTTTGAGATCTGTTAAGATTGAGGTTAAGATTAGGGTTAAAGACAGGGTTAGTAATAGGATTAGGGGATGGTTAAATTAATAAATTACTGTTTAATTACAGCATTACCTGTTATATATAGTTATATACATCTTTAATTCAGCATGAAAGACAGCAATTTAAATACAAAAATGAAATTGAATAGAAACTTAACTACTTACAGTTCGTACAGTTCATACACAGTTTAATAGTTTGTACTTTCACACAGAACATAATACTGACAGTGATATGCATCGACAGTAACAGCTTATGACAGTCCTTTTTTAGTAAGGTTTTCTCAAATCTTTCGAGTAAAACTCTCTGCAAAGTGTAAAATCTAAGTAACTTAAACACGCATTAATAATTACCATGTTCGACGTGCAGAATAGTTTCGTTAAAAAGCGTATGACTGCACAGTCAAATGACTGGTGGTCAGCTTTTGTTAAGAAACAGACTTCGAGTCTGTACAGTAACACAGGTAATCATTTTGTTTTGATTAGGTAAAGAACCACTTTCTTGGAAGCAGCTCTGCCAACCTGGCCAAATACTGAGTTAGATGATCTATGACATCTGTAGATCCATAATCTGTTTTTTTTACCTGTATTCATATTTAACCACTTTCCATCAGCGAATCAAAACTCACCAGTTTACCAACTTCTTTTTCTGACTACTTCCTGTACTGGACTCCACATAACCTTCTCTGGAGAATCTAGCAGTGGTGAATTTTACTTTAAACCTGCACTGATTAATTGATTCTTTAGCAGACTTCAGTTCTGACACAGTTCTCATAAAGCAGCCTTGCCTTATTAACATCAGTTAATGTGATGCAAGAAATGATAAAACAGGCATCCATGTTTAGCTTTAGAATACAGCTGAGAAAGTTTTGAGATATCGCCCAAGTTTGTCTTAGGGGTCTTATGTGATGCTGAGCTGCCTAAGCAGTTAGCAGAAATGTTGATAAAAGGTTGTCTGCTAATGTTAGGCTGCATCAGCAAACGAACGCCATACATCACAAATTTGTGGCGCCAATTAAGCTTTCAAATAACTTTGTAAAACATGCTCAAATGCATACACAATGGGTATTAGCCAAAAAATGACCCAAATTGTTTTTGTCAGAACTTCGTCGACTGCTGTTTACATCTCAGCTTTTGTTGATACTCATGGTGCCTACCCACGACGAGATGGCCAAGCTGAGTTACCTACTCTATACTTTTAAATAAGTACTTTTTATTTTAAAAATTTCATCAGTTAAAAATTAGTTAGTTACTGCCTGTCAATCTTTATGATGCCATACGTCAAGTGATAAACAATGCCACGCCAGCTGTTTATAGATGCACTTTATGTAGATGCATTGTACCCATCTAAACGCATTTTCGCTGCCACGCTCAGATGCAGTATTTAGAGAGAAGGTGTACTTGCGGAATGCGAAATTTTTTAATATTTAACGTATTTATTCACAAAAATCAAAAAAAATTACAACGGCGCCTATGGGGAAAACTAAGCAATTCTTTAAACAATCATAACTTTGGCTGTGTATAAGATACTGGCTATAACTCGGTCTGTGTAAAAAATATCTGCGACATTCTTGCATCTATGCAGGGGTTTTTGGGGATGGGCCAGCGAATGCTGCTAATTGAATTAGTTCCAGACTCCAGTTACGCACCTGATCGGCAATATCTTCAGCTCTGTCCATAAGCTGATCCCTTGACTTCATGTTTACGATGACTAGCGTTGATCTAACATAAAAACATCATTAATGTATCCAATTGAACAATATTTCAGTCCTCCGTGACAGGGAACACGATTACGAATAAGACCGGAAGCTGACGTAGCAAAGCTGGTGCCCAGTGCCAGTTGACGCGTGTCATGATTAGAGATGGGCCAACGTCACAATTTCAGCTTTGATATCGCATCGATTCGATACGATATTGACCAAATTATCGCCAATTCAACTAACGACTAAAAAAGTAAAGGTGTCAATTTGTATAGCGCAACTCGCGTACAACGCCTCTAATGCGCTTTTCGTCACTTACCCGAGCCGCCGGCCGCACGGCCACCACGTGCAGCCTGCAGACACAGACTAACGCAGCTGCCGGCTAGGCAGCCCCAGTCAGCTGTACTACAGTCACCACTTTCTGTAACTCATATAAATGAGTTACTGCTCATTTTACCGTCCCACGGAGGATAGAAGGCCGAGTCGACCTAGCTGGCAGGTTTCGCGCCGAGATGGTTTACCTGCCCGCAGGCAGTCACCCATCGCAGTACTAACCGGGCCTGGCGTAGAGTAACTTCGTTTCAGCCGAAACGCGTTACCAACTACGTCACGCCAACAACGACTGAACGACTGTTCAATTCACTTCAACTGTGTAAAAACTTGCTTTCATTTTTAAATGTTCATTACGCCACCATGGGGCTGCCTGGAGAAGTTTTTCGGATTTCGAAAGTGTCACGTGTTACGACCATACTATTTGATTTAGGTTTACCGTCATTTGCAACTGTTAGGCCTACACATAATTATTATTGTTATTCTTTTTACAGACAATGGACTGTTACTTTTTTGTTACTCATTGGTTGCACACATACGTTGTGTTTGTCCTATAGAGCTTATTTGCCTGACGGCAGTGTTTAGATTTCTTTTTTTCTTTTTTTAACTATCAAATGTACTAATTTTGGGGGGTTCGAATTCGAGTTTAGAACTTTAAAGTTTTTCTCGTAATTAATTTCGTAAGTTTTTATGTTGCTAAAAATACTTTTTGGACGTACTTTATTACAAAAAAGCGTTACGGCTAGAAAGAGGCCTAGGGTTAGGAATAGGGTTATGGGCCTAAATAACGTTAGAGTATTAGTAAGGGTTGGGGTTGAGGTACGTTATGGTTAGTGTTAGGGCTAGTTTAGCGCTTATTTAACTTACGATTATTAGCTGACCATACTTAAGTAACTGTCGAGCAACTGGCATGGTTGTCGTCCGTCCGCCCGTCTGTAACGGATAACAATTAGGTCATACGGGAAAACTTTTTACAAGAATAATTAGCCATGTGTTTTAAACTCGGGCAAAATTTCAGCCATCTAGTGCAAATTGAGGGGAACCTTTTCAAATTGGGGTTGAATGGAGGGGGTAGGAAATTCAATGGAAAACTTGTCATGTCTCGGAAACGGTAAGAGATAGCCTACTGCCAAGGTTACTAAGTAAAAAGGGGTATATATTGGCTTTCAAATTATACGACAAACATCGACCTTGAAAGTCACTGCAGGACAACCATAGGCCTACCGTCGGCTATCCTAGCGACAGCTGAGCTTCTTGTATCGTTTAGAACAGTTTTGCGAAAATCCAATAGGGCCTACAATTTAATGCCTGTTGCTAATCTGGGGTACTCGTAGCTAATATGTGGCCGGGAGTGCTTTCCTCAGCATTAATTTTTTTTCTTCTTGGTTGTCGGCCATAATACCTAGACATTAAGACTGTCACTTACACTTCATTTGCGCTTCTTGTCAAAACACGATGCAGCCGAATATATTAAAAAGAAAGGTTTCACATCTAGATTATGCTTTAAACGGTAACATATAAGCCTATGGCAAAATCTAAACGACGTCCAAAAATAAGGTTAGAATTGAGGTTAGGCTATCTGTGCGAAAAATTATCAAATTTGGTGGAGATTTGACAAAGTTCTGACAAAAACATGTTGGGACATTTTTCGCACATAATGTAGATTCGGGGGGATGGATGCCCCTGGTGGAGTGCTTCGGTAGGCGGAGCCATTTGAGACAGACACGTCTTCGCTCGTGGCGACTGGCGACCCAGCGTCTGGTACGAGCCGCATTCTCCATGAACCCACATTTCGCAGCATGCCTATAGACTGGTCGTGTGGCGAAGTTTGGCGGCGCTGTGGCCGCCGGTGCGAGGTGGCGCACTGCCGCTGACGCCTGTCGTCCTAGTGCCCTTGGACGTCTGAAGTGCCACCGCCGCCGCCGCCGGAGACAGATCAGTGAAGCGAGTCATCAGGCAGCTACAGGGAGACATCAACGTCGACCTCCATGCCTGACGCACGACCTTCAGCCGTGCACAGTGAAACGCGAAGATGAACAAGCCTTGCAGGTTCACGCCCACCGTAAACAACACCTACATCGACAAATGTACTGTGTAGCCTACCTCAAGCTGCCTGGTCGCATCGTCAATTTGTTATAGGGCCTATTGCATTTTATATTCAGTCAAAAAGCGCCAAGAAGTTAAAAATAGGTTTATGTATATGAGGCAGAGTAAGTAGCGGTCTTCGCATCTTGTCAAAAGAACTTTAACTTATTTCGCTGACTGTGTAATGTTAAATAAAAGTTGACATTTTTAAATTGTGATTTGTGCAGTTTTAGGCCTATAGGGCCTATCTTCAACTACGACCACGATGTCACCCTTACACTTGAACAGTTTTCACATAAATTACTGTCTTTTGCTGAACTGCGATAGGTTACAACGTCCCGAACTATACAGTTTGCATAAATGTGGTGCCTATTTGACCGGCAGCCGGTCAGATAGGCCCTTAGCCTAGCCTGTAGGCTATCTGACCGGTCAAAATAAAAATAGCAGTCGCCTCCTATCGAATGACATTAATTATGTGTACGCGCTACTGAGTAGAATTCGCGTGATTATTGTGGTGTAGTGTTTAAGGCATAGGATTAGACTTAGGGCTATGGTTAGGGTTTGGGTTCGGGTCATCGTTTTTAAAAGATTTATGTGACAATAATAATGAACAACAAAAATTAGCGTAGAACATGGGTGGTAAATTTGAGGTTCCTGAAGGCAAGTACCGGTAGGCCTACTGCTAAAAACTTGCCAACCGGCTATCCCGTGATGGTCTACTTGCTAGACTTGAGGTGCTGGTTGGCCGACTGGCGGATCCGTGATGCTACAGCTGAGGTCGTCAGTTGCTCGGCTGCCGCCGTCCCTGCGACAATACGGCGAGCATCCGGTACCGCCGCAGGGACACGGTTTTAGCCGCTACTTATGAGGACCATGGTGCTCATACATACAAAAAAGGCTGTTCAAGGCGGTGACCGGTCAAACGTTCGTTCTCATAGGGACCGTGCCCGGTAACCGGTCAAATATCCGGCCCTCACAGGGCCATTACAGGGCCTGATATTTGACCGGTTACCGAGCACGTTTGACCGGTGATAAAATTTGACCGGTCAAATAGCCACAGCAACATTTGCATAGAGTTGCTGTTGTCGTTTTCAACATTGTGATTTTGTTTGTCTCGTACTGCTTGAGCTTGTTTGAGCAAAATAAACTACACATTGTAAGAAGCGATAAGTAAGTAAGTAAACAGCAAGTTCACTAACATTGAAGACAGCTTCAAGATGTTGCAGTCGCGTGTCTTGTGAGGCGTCAATGACAGCAAATGCACTGAAGATCCACGGAACACCGAGAAGTACCAACATCGTACACGCTCCACACAGACGAGTCCAGTGGCTACGTTTCTCTGTCGACACATTCACTCAACATTTGGGCTCTATACACATCTTGCATTTACCACCAATGATAGTCAAAAGACAATACAGAAAACTAGCGTTTAAATTACAAAAAGGCTGGGGTTGAATTTTCTGCTTGTTATGGTGTCCGCTCAACATCGTAACAAATAGTACGTTGTATATAGGCCTACTCGTAAATGACACTGAAATACATAATCCGCCAATGTGTTAATTGGGGGCTATGAAAAACAGTCTGGGGTTTAACCTCCCAATTACACAATAGCCTAATTTAAACAATAGAGAAACCACATCTGCCATTATGATCATTTTCATAGACAACAAAAAAGTGAAATACGACAATACTGACCCAAAGCCTGAAAGTACATGCAGAGAGATAATATAAAACAGTTTCGGACTGCGACTGTTTCAGGAGCAATGTCTTTTGTAACATCAGTTGTGTTCAGTGGCACAACTTGTCCATCATATAAGCCCAAAGTGTAGAAAGTTTCGTAACAGCAGTAACAGAAGTGTTTCAAAGAACGAAGCTGACAGTGAAGATGTCGTGATCAACTGATCACAGACAAACAGACGGACGGACAGACACCGTTACCATAGCTAATACGCTCTTGGACATCGGCATAGCAAGCTATGCTGACCCCCTGTAAACCATGTGCGCTTTTAAGTATGCATACGGCTCAGTTTTGAAAGAGACAAAAGTCAGAGAAAAAGCAGCAAAAGGTTGATTGTCCTACTGGTGATAGGTGCACGGGCGGGATGACTGATGCCGAGCACACGAACGACGAGAACGAACACGACGAGATTGTGAACTGTTATGATCGACATCGGCAACAACCAGCCCCAGTAGAACGTAGTAGCACGCAGTGAACATCTGCAACCGAAACACATCGTACCAACACTTGCGGTTTTGTTACCATGATAGGCTGCATTACGAGTCTTGCCCGTCCGTCTGTCTGTTTGTTTGTACGTCCCGTGCGGGCCCCTCATGACTCGAAAACAAAAGACGTAAACCACCTACCGCTACTGCGGATTATTACACTAGCCTGCCAAAAGTAAATGTAAGCTATTGCTCAATAAACTCGTGACAACGTGACTAAGTATAAGTGCAATGCCGGTGCCGTACGGACAAGTCGACGGCGGACCGTGCATGGACGTCATTCTGCAGCTTATCACTGCGGCTAATAGGCTCATAACACGCTAAGCCAACACGCACACATTTCGCGGGGCGAAGACCTACAACACACGCGGCAGTTAGCCTATCACGCAATAAACTTGTCACAGAAAAGTAAATTGTAGCTGCCAACTAGGCCTATGTCTGTACTTTGTATTAGCCTACATAGCTTAATATAAGCTTACATCTCTCAATCCAACTCAGCTGCTGATGCTGCATCAGCTCAGCCGTCTTCAGCTAACAGCAACAGTAACGAAACTGTCATGCGTGGGCCTACGTGTAATCACTGATTTGCCCATCTTCTTGGCTCAGAATTTTATACAAAATGGTCAAAAAGTAAGCTGTTAAGTTGCTGTTATATATAATTGCAATAAATGTTGACCGAACTACGGGATTCTCTTACCGGGACACTCAGCAGAAAATGTGCACAACAACTACATGATATCACAGAATTTCAAATGACTTGCTAGATTTTCTCGTTTAGCTACTCCTGTGCATTTTAACCTAAGCTTACCAACCGTCAAAGCAATCGCAGTTTGTTTTAATTACGACCTGCATTAGATTATATTTATCGAATGTTGACTATGTTAATCACGGCCAATTCCTACCTGAAGATGCAATTCACGTAAGTGCCGTCAAACGCTTTGTAGTCAATCGCCAAAGCTGCACCAACTGCCAGCAAAGGCAAGCCTGCATAACAGTGTTTTTTAATCTCAAAATTATAAAGCATATCTACATATTTAAGATAATTTTCTCATTTTTCAATAATTGCAATATTCAGAAATGATAAAAAAACGGTAGATTATTGGCTTGACGATTTACGTATTGTACGTTCTTATTACACCATTTCAAGCAACAAGGTAAAATGTTGTAACAGCACGCAATATTATTTTCTAACCGTGCATTAGTCGATTCACAGTTTCTCAAGAATATCATCGCAATATCACAACAAAAGATAACGACGTACTGTCAGACGTAATCAACTCACCGTATATAATGCCGCACCAAGTAATACACATTTTCAGGTCGCGATATATCTTCGGCCATCAGTTTTTTATAGCTAGACCTTCGACCTGTAACTCACTTGCTGTGACGTCTTCGACGTGATCCGGCGTATAACAACTGATAAATTCAGACAGTTAATAATAACAGAAATCGTATTTTCAGCGTACTGTATTACACTAGATGCGTTCATATTGATGCGTTACATTAATTTTCGCTTTACGTACTGGCCCCACGCGGGTTCCGGATTTTGCACTTTTTATTTATTTTTTCTTTTTTTGCACACTAATATCTGATTAGTGATTACTTATAGTTTTCTGGGTGGCCAGCGTTGATGGGCGTTTGCTTTTCTGGCAGCCCGCCTTCAGTGTATATTATCGTATTTCACTATGGTTAATGTGTTTGGCAAATAAATACTCTCTCTCCCGGGAGTTGTAGAACGTAGAAAAGGTCCGACTAAACCAGATTTTTACAAAACGTCCGCATGGCTTGCCTATAGCGATTGCCTAAAAAAACGCGTCCCCGTAATGACCAATAGGCCTAATAATGCAAGTAGCCTAATATATTATTAATATTACGCATTCACTCAATTAGTTGGTGTATAACTACTGATGGTGACGCACCCCAGGCGACGACTGCCGCTTTGAGAACGAAGTGCGACTGATGCGCAGCGTCGAGCACAGTTATGAGCATGCGGTACATGTTCTGAGCTTCGACGCCGTTCCAGCAAAGTGAGACCAGAACGAAGTAGTAGCGACAGACGTTAGCGACGCGACATCCAGCACGCGAGCTGGCGTGCCGTTCGGCGACGTACAGTACAAGCAGCAGAATGATCAGCGACGTACACAGGTTTAACAGAATCCGAGTCACCCGACCGCTACGAGTTTTGCTATACACACACAGCACAATACCTCATCTCCTTCACACAATTGTAATATCTGCGACAATAACTGTACAATTTTTTTCTTAAATTAAGTTGCATTGTGTTTGTGTAAACCGCATTACCCACTAGCATAAGTGCTCTTCAAAACGGACGGGTATATGGTCAGCTTAGGCTGTTGCACGAGACCGAACTCTTTAAAATCAAAATAGAAAAAAATACGTGTTAGATTGTGACCAAACTAATGTACTTCTCACGCATTATTTACCGACCCCGAAAACCTCAGCCAAAACCAAACAGAAAACGGATCGGACGACCGTTCTGCAGAGGTATGGCTATTTGACATTTTCCACAATGCGAGGTCGATCGTCAACAATATACATGTATCCTCCTTATCGGCTATACACCAGGAACACAGAATTAAAAGACGATAAGTAAAAATAAAAAAACGTCCAGCTTGGACTTGCAGATGGTCAGGAGGATAACTAGAAATTTGTTCAAGGTAGGTATGAAATTTACACGGCCTGATTTTTGGAGAGGGTATATATGCCGATATGCCGCCAGAGAAAATGTAAGGTGCGTACGGTAAAAGCGTGAATGTGAGAACAGTTGCCAGTAGACACGCAAGTGACACAGCTCTCAATACTTGACTACTGACGTACAGCTCCCATACGTACGGAAACCCCTGCATCATAGACCACACACAGACAGCAGCACGTCAGTTTTAGTTGTTAGCCATTTGATCGCCGAACTAATGTAACAACACAAACATATCCGTCAAAAGATCGGTTTGACATATTTTAATTATGGCAGATGGACAAGCAATCGTCAGCAAATTGTTGACAAAATATTGCCAAAATTGATTACATATTATATAAGTTGTTTCCTGATTTTGAGTTCAGTTTGAGAACATCGGAGTTGTGGGTAGTCGAAATTTCCCGCCTTTCACCATGGCTGTAGCCATAGTCACAGCTTTTCGCTATCACCAAGTGTAATGTGAACAATTACCAGAAAAGTCGACAGATCGTCGTGCTCTACGTATGCTGCGCATTCGTGTTGACATGATGTTACCTGCAAATATAAAAACACTGACAGTTAAGTAGTTCTGTCGTCTCTGGGGGAATATAAAATCTCATTTAAATGTCCGTCCGTCCGGCGTCTGTGGTCAAGATTATGACGTCATTCATGCACCGATCTTTACTAAATTCAGACCATAGCTCCCAGTAACATGCAAAAAAATTCGGACAGTTCCCACAATGGGCGTAGTCAACGTCACGTGAATAAATTTGCATCTACCTTAAATATTTTAATAATAAACGAAAAAAGTCAATAATAGATGGTCACAATTTTAGCAAAGCTTGATGATAACGATAACAATAATTTTATTTCAGCAAATCAAACGTGCGTGAATAAAAATATGATACAAACGAACTAGGGACCAAAGATAAAAATGCATTTCAGCAAAATTTATACAAAAGTCATCCATAAATTGGCGTGGTCAAGATCATGTGAACAAACTTGGCAATTTATATTTCTTTAAATAGTTCTGCGCTTGTTAACGATGAAGAGCTAAAAATCATGCAGCTAAGCTCTCACGATGTAGGAGTGTAACAACAGAATGTATACAAGGGATAAAGCTAAGATGGGCAAGGTCGTTGTCACGTTGAACAACGCTGTAAATCCTTTTGGTTCATACCTATAATACATGTAATTTTGAAAATTAGTTGCCAAGTAATTATTGAAAATAATTTAGTTTAGTTTAAAATTACTTTTGAAGTTTTTGTACTAAACCCACAGTCTAACTACTATAAAAATAGTTATAACTACAGAAGTCCAGCAGTGATGAGCATTTTTACACGCGAGAGCTTGCATAACTATAGAGCGTATGAGGCCCGTCGAGAGGGTGGGGTAGAAGGGGTAAGCTACCCGGGCCCCGCGATGTTTAGGGGGGCGCTGTCGGCCAGAAATACAAAGTATGCCAGAATGTACCATTTTGAAAAGAAAAATTCAAAAATGTTCTCCCCGGAAAGGCCCCGTGAAAATGTTTGGGGAGCTCCACGAGAATGTTTCCCCGGGCCCCGTTGTGGCTCTCGACGGGCCTGGTGCGTATTAGCTCGTCTGCAGCCGTAGCTCGTCTGTGTGTACTCCACGTTGATAGCGCCATATCCCACCGGGGCGTTTGCCAACTACATTCCAGAACCAGAACCAGAACGACCCGGTACCGATTCAAGCCCAAGTAAGATAGAGACTTTAGGTTTTCACCGTATGATAGCTTAGTCTCTAGTAGTTTGTGACAGAATTTTATGCCGCTGGGTGAGGAGGTCCCACGAAAGACGGGACGAAACAGGGACACTTCCCACCCACCCCAAAAGACGTTATTTTACCGCGATTGGCTCGCCTAGAGTGAAAATGATTGCAGATAAGCACAAACATGCCGCTTATCATAACAAGCACCGGCGACGAACTTCTTAGTAATGTCGACATCGATGACCTTGTTATAATTAGACTATCGTACTGTAGATAAAGGTGGGTGCCCGTGCATCGGTGCCGAACGGAGCATCATGGCACGTAGCCTATTCTTACTTTGAGTAGCGGAGCGAGCACTGCGACGTAGCCACTGACGTTGGTACAGCGGCATCTGATCGTATCCCTTGACAACGCTGACGTCACACATCTCCTCTCATGGACTGACCAGCGTGTGTCCTCTGCCGCTGAAGCCAACGACAACACTGTCATCTTTATTGTATGGCCGTCCTAACATGCCACATTACGGGTCTTCGTCTGTCCCGTATAGTGTTTGCAATCCCGGGATCTTGAATCCCGGCCGTTTAGGCCAATCCCGAATCCCGGGATTGGCGACGTTACAATCCCGGGATTTCGGGATTACAAAAATTTGTTAAAATTGTACTTTTTTGAGTGTTAATTGACACAAATAACAATCTAGCTCTCTAATAAATAAATTATTTGATGCGCGTTAGAGTCCTACTTTTTCTGTGCACTGTAATTTGTGTTTTTACAGTCACAGTCACTCCCTAAACTAGCAATATTTTCCGTACGGTCGGCCTTCTACATTCCCATGCATGAAATATGTTTACTATGCATACTAAAACAGCGACTATTCTTTAAGTCTAGTCTCGAAACGAGATCCCGGGATTACAAAATTCTCAATCCCGGATGCCGGGATTGAGAATTCAATCTCGGGATTGCAATCACTAGTCCCGTACCGGCAAGTCGAAAACGAAAAAGCGTAAAAGAACAAAATTGACAAAAACGTTTCCCGGACCAGGAGTAACCAGTACGCCAATTTTGAGCTCAAAAAAGTCAAAGGTCAAACGTCAATGTGAAGTTTAAGGTTGCGCAGCTGTAGGCGGACGGCCGCACTGTATGTTGGCGCTAAACCGACATAATTATCCAGTTTGTGTACAAAGTAGGTCCTATAGGGGCCTAATATAAAAAGTGAGTTTGAATAGACCTGTCGCATCGCAATGTATTACGATGCAACAAGTTAGAAAAACACATGGTTGCAGTTATGACTGTCCTTAAATAAACTAAAAGTCTCTTTAGTTACGTTTATTTGTTTAACTACATAATCGCAGTACGCGCTTTCTTACGCTGTTCGTGAACTTGTTGATTGTCATTACACATTGCCAATTTCTGCTAAGTAACCAGAGATTATACCAGATATCGACTAATGGCTGGATGGATAGCGGTCTGCGGACAGGTGAGCCAATTCGGTATATATCCAGTTACCCAGGTCAACTCAGACTGGCCATATTTCCGTGGGCAGGCGCAACGAATATTAGCGAAAACAGAGCGTAAACAGGCACACCGCGTGATGCAATAGCCCCGGCGTACACGTGGTCTTGCAGTGCAAACTGGTGTCTGGTTGAGGGCGAAAGAAACGGAGATTGTCGCTTTGTGGGCCTTGCGGCTCAGACAGGACCTTATACGATTCTATAAACATTCGATAAAATTTTAGAATTTTGTTGCTTATTTTTACGAACCACCCAGCAGTACCCCGGGAACATAGAAATTCTGGCTTGAAAACCGGCGGGGCGCTAGTCCTTCACCAGTCCTCACCCAGGCATAAAGGTAGCGGTCAACGGCTTCTTCTTCGAAGAAGGCGGATGAACTGCGCCT
>Ga0209367_1008186_pt1 | contig 14311 bp, 12 predicted proteins | sample WorMetLIZISLAND2_FD_187412 | JGI IMG/M metagenome (GOLD analysis project Ga0209367, IMG submission 187412) | Marine gutless worms symbiont microbial communities from Max Planck institute for Marine Microbiology, Germany - Olavius geniculatus... ... | reverse complement strand
GTCCTAGTCTGTGCCAGGGGGGTTCCGTCCTACCCCGGGCCGTCCCGGCGGAAGAGGAGGGGTTTCGTCCTAGTGGGGTTATGTCCGGGGGGTTCGGTCCTACTTTCCACACACCCAATTGAAACGGCGTTCAAAATTACACACCGTGATAACGCTGTTAAAATGTGTAAACAATAGTCAAGACTACAGCGATATTTCACTTATTAAAACAAAACACAGTTCTTATTTCACATTTTGTGGTCGATAAAAATCAAAACTGACAAATGTAAAACGCAAGCAATCATTCATCATTCCGCACATGGACGCGAATCATTCACAGGAAATTGGGAATCACCGAACAATCAGTGACGTCATCGATTCCTGCGTTTCTTCACTACTCTAGACTGTGTAGATAACTGCGCCAGATAACTAGTTTTTCGAAACCTTTCTAAAATGGACGAATAGTATTGACAATCAAATTGCCGTTTTAAATAAAATGACCGTGAACATTGATGTATAAAGTTTTCGTCTGTGTATGCATATATTTGCGTTTAACAATTTTATTTTGCGTACCGATTTGTGTATACTTTGGTGCCGGTACCATTGGAACTACTTTCTTTCCTCGAGGAAAATTGTTTGGTGAACATGTCATATCGTGATAGAACCGATTATAAAAGGTAAAATAGCAATTTATTACGCCCGGAACGTCGAAATAGTATATTTCATATCTGTTCTTTGCTTTGGCTGTGTGAGTTTTTCAGTTGTGCGTTTACGCGAAGTTGTTCCGTTGTTTGTAAGTTGGGAAAATCTGTGCAGTTGCGTAGAAAGTGCCCACGCTGTTTCGCCGTAATGGCCGACTTTTCGGACATTGTGAATGAAAGAAAACATTGCGCTGACACTTTTATTAGCCCATACTATGGTAAATTAGTGAGTCCGGCGACACTGCTTGTCTGTTTTTTGTTCTGAGCGATATAACGTGCATACAGCAAAAGTATGGCAGTTTTAGACTCGATTCCATTGTTAGAACATTCTGAGTCACGATGTTCTTGCTACTGTCAGTGCTATTATCATTATTACGATCAAAATATGCAGAAATTTTGTCTGTCTTGATGCAGTTCTCGTGATTCATACGGCAGTGCCACTCGTGACAGCTAGAAACGCGAGTACCGACAAGGCTTCAACGAAAGACCACAATATATGTTATTACTGATGTTACTATTGTTATTATTGTAGGTTAAATTGTGTGTGCTAACAACACAGATTTCGTGATTCGAATGGCGGTGTTTCCGGTGACAGCCAGGAACGCAAGTACTGAACTACCGATGCTTGAGAAGATGGCACTATTATCATAATTAACATTATTATGAATGAAATAGGGAGAAAGCACAATATATTATGATTATGATGAGTGATTTGCATTTAACTTAGATCTCGTGATTCGGACGGCAGTGCTTCCCGTGGCAGCCAGGAACGCGAGTACCGTCGAGGCAGTGACGAGAAGGCACAGGGGTCGAGCTCCGGAGACCGACCTCCGTACAGAACATCCGACTCGCGTGAGGAACGTTCCCGCAGCGGTGGCGGTGGAGGCAGCGACAGGAATGGAGAGTATGATGGACCATCGGGAATGCAGCCAGACGGCCTGATTGAAGTAATCTTTTGATCGATGCTATGTTCAAAGTTGTGTCCATGCCGGCAGAGGGAGGGATGGGGGTGATTTCCCCATTAGAAAATGTTGGACCTGGAGTATGTTTTCATTTTCTAAAAGTTTAGCCATTTTTCTGGGCTCTTACATGCCCAGAATGCGTTTGCAGCCAGGCTTTTGTGGGGTGTCTTACTGTGATCTTACCGGACTCCCTAGCTGGTAAGACGGGACTCACTACCCCTTTCCAAGAACCCTATTACCACCATCATCGACCTTTTGTTTAGATTTTCAGCCCCTAAGGGCCTAAGGTCTCACCTCAACTTCAGCTGCTTCGGAATTATGCCTCACATTTTTATGACAAGGATTACGTCTGTGCTGAAGTAAGTTTAGCTCCACTGGTTCAGAAAAGTAGCTGTAATTCTGCTAGTTAGTTGTTATCCATGCTCTGGTGTTAATTTTTTCTGTCCACCTTTCTGAACGCTAGCTGTATGAATTAGCTGTTTTCTTGCTTCCAAAAAGCACCATGGCTTTGTGTGTAATCTGAGGTTCGTGGTCGTCTAATGGAAGTAGATAAAACTGTTGCTTCATGTCTTTTGGGTGAGATGTCTGACTTGTCTGTGTTATGCATCTCAATCCGACATGATACATTTGCTGCTAACTTGATAATGTCTCAATGGGAACCGCACAGTTTGCTGTGGCAAGTTTTTCCGAATTCCACAGATCATTTAGCCAGATTTTCCCGATTCTGTGGCATCCTGCAACTTGCGGTGCATGTGAAGTAAATTGACGACTTTGTGTTGTGTTGGGGATAGGATTTCGATTAGCGTTATTTCCTTACTCGGTACCGGTACTGTCGTTTTATCGCACATTTTTATGTGCGAAAGCAGCTAGACTGCTTTAGCGCATTTTAGCCATCGCAGTTCTGTCCGGCTGTCCATCCATCCGTCACATGGGTGGATCAGTCAAAAATGGTGCAAGCTAGGATCACCAAATCTTCACTGTCGGCTGCCAGGAAGACTCTAGTTTCAGGAACCGTAAAGCTTTTCCATAAATTCGGAGTGGGTCATCCCGAACAAGGGCGCTAAATGGGAGGGGGATAGGAAAAATTTGCGATTTTTAGCCAGTAAGTTGCTGTATCTCAATAACGGTGCGAGATAGGGCTTAGGTTACTATTAGTCACTAATATGCAGTCGTACACCGGCTCTCGATTGACGTCGAATTTAATGACCTTGAATGCTAAAATTGGGGTTTTTATGGTTTTTTTGGCGATTTTGGGCTGCAAGACACATTTCAAGAGCGAATTACATCAAAATCAATTGAGATAGACATGGAAAAGCTGCATATGAAATTTTCAGCATTTAACGTAGATTTTGATGGTCCAGGTCTCGATTTTCTAGGTTCGAGGAAACCTGCACACAAAGGCATCAAAGAGCGATACCCCCGTAAAAATTGTTATTTTATTATTGTTGGCCGGTCTTTCGTGAAAACGGTTGCAGATAGGCATGGCCATGCTGCCTATCACAACAAGCACTAGTGGCGAGCTTTTCAGTTGTATCAACATCGATGACTTTGAAAGACCCTGAACTTCCAAAGTAAGGTGCTTTATTGATTTTTGCGATCTTCGGTAGCACACACTCTAAGAATGAACTGTGATGAAATGGCTGGAGATAGACTGACAGTTTACAAGCAGGAACTGCTATAGGCTTTCGCGCACCCTGTGAGCATTAGCTCAAATTTCTTGTCTTCTTAGATCTGCTTCACCTATTCTGCAAATTGTATGGGTACCTACATAAGTGTCTTACCATGTAGCATTTTATTCAATTCAGTGACTTTAGCAGCATGGCAAAATTATTATCACAGACAGACAGACAGATGGATCGCGCTACAGTAACATAATGTTTAGAGTAACTAGGATGAGATGTATAACTTGATGACATGGGTCTCAAGGAGGACTTACTGTGTAGAGTGCAGACAGACAGACAGACGAACCGCTTACAGTAAAAGTAAGATTTTGCATATAACACTAGATATCTGTCTGAACTAGGCCTGTTCCGTAACAGCGCATCCCTTTTTGCGGCATTTTGAGCGGCGAGGTTTAGACCCAATTAAGCTAGCATACAACCAAGTCGGTCGGAGGGCTGGCTCTAATTAACAGCCAGCGCCTTTAACTGACTGAGTCAGTATGCCAGTGGTAACAAGGCCTACTGCTATACAGAACTCACCGTTTCATGTTACAATAACATAATGTCTATTGTGTTTTTCCGTAGAGCAACTGGGATGAAGTGGTGGACAACTTTGATGACATGGGTCTGAAGGAGGACCTACTGCGTGGTGTCTATGCATATGGTTTTGAGAAGCCGTCGGCCATACAGCAGCGGGCGATTATACCTTGTGTCAAGGGCCATGACGTGATCGCCCAGGCCCAGTCAGGGACCGGCAAGACGGCGACGTTTGCTGTGGCAATTCTACAGAAGCTGGATGTGACGCTGAAGGAGTGCCAGGCGCTAGTGCTGGCACCGACCCGCGAACTTGCTCAGCAGGTATAGACTACGGATGATAGCTCCTTGCAACAAATCTTTATTTTAATGCATAGAAAAATCCCTCTTCTTCCAGTTGCCATGTCCATTTCATCTCTCACCAGCATAGCAATAATGGGGGAAGGGGGCATTGGGGGCATATGCCCCCTGCCACCCTAGGACCTGCTCAGTTATCAAAATAGTGCCAAATATGCACCAAAACAAACACTTCATTCATTTTAACACAAAATTTAAACATTTTTGGGAAGAGGCATAGATCTCTGGGAAGGAGGCACCCTAAATTTTATAGGACTACCAAAAATATTGGTTCAGTTACTGTTATTTGTTTTGCTTTTAGATTTTTATTCAAGCAAAACTGTTTGCATCTAGTCTGTTACTGCTATCCTGCAGTACTGTCATTTTACTTTAGTTCTGATTGGTACTATTCAGTGTGTTGCTTTTCTTTGAGCTGTACTGTAATATTGCTGTAGACAAAATGTTCTGAAGTAGAAGTTCATTGTTCGTTAGTTTGCTTAGTGTCTGAGTGTTAGTTTATTTATATGAAATATTATGGTATCATTACGTAGATCTGTTTTCTATTTACTACCAGCTAGCCTACAGTGAATAGTACAAGTGAGGATTGTAGTGGCATGGTATGGATGGAAGTAATCTAGATCAAAAGTTTGTTTCCATTGGTCCAAGCTAAGCTAGTTTTTGTTGTTCAACCCTGTCGCTGTCCTTCTATCTGAGTCTCTGCTGTTTTCTTTTCTTCCAAAAAGCACCATGGCTTCGCATGTAACCTGAGGTCTATGGTCGTCTAATGGAAGTAGATAAAAATCGTGTCATATGGGTGAGATGTCTGACTTTTCCATGTTGGAGATCTCAATCCGACATGATACACTGGCTCTTATTTGTTACCTGTATCAAAGTACGTCACAGGTTATGTCTGCGGGTGTCCAGTTGTTTGCATTCAAGATAAGTGGTAAAGTTAGGAACAGATTACGTTTGTGCAATTTTGAGACATGGCTTAAGAAGGAGCAGGTTAGTTTGTGGCCCGGCATTCTGTCAGTTTTCTATAGGAGATGGGGCTCAGTTGAAACTTTACAGTGTACTCTTGTCACGTTACGAAAATATTTTGATGATGTAACAAATGGTGACATCATGAATGTGGTAATATAGTTATGGGTTTAGGTGGGTCTGCGGATCAAGCTGATTGGCTTGGTTCAAAGGTCAGTGGTTGCCCGACGCTTGTGCTGTATTCAACAAATGAAATTGGTCAACTCTCACAGTCTCAGTTCACTCCTATGCAGACGACCCACATAAACGTTGTCATTCACTGTTAGCATTGTTTTAGTTTGTAAACGATGTTTATTGCTATCGTAGATTCAGAACGTGGTGATAACATTAGGAGGCTACATGAATTCTGACTGCTAGGCTTGTAGTAGTAATCACTAGTTGTAGTAACTCGTAATAGTTGTAGTTGTTGTTTGTTATTATAGATTCAGAAGGTGGTGATCGCGCTGGGAGACTACATGAATGCTGACTGTCAGGCTTGCATTGGGGGCACTGCAGTACGTGAGGACTTGCATCGTCTGTCCAACGGTGTCCACATTGTCGTAGGCACACCCGGCCGTGTTTATGACATGATCAGCCGACGAGCCCTCAGTACGTAGTAGTAGTATGAGTTGTAGTAGTAACCACAGTAGTAGTGTTGGTAGCAGTAGTATTAGTATCTGTATTAGTTGACTAGCAGCAATCGACAGTCGTAGTAATTGTAGTGCTGGTAGCAGTGTCTCCATTGTGGTGGGTGCACTCGGCCATGTCTATATGATCAGCCAATGAACTTTTAGTATGTATTGTAGTGGCTGTAGTAGTAGTAGTGGTAGTATTATATTTGTAGTAGTATCTAGAAGCAGCGATAGACTGGTAGTAGTAGTTGTAGGAGCAGTAGTTGTCATAATGGTGCTAGTACTGGTTGTTTTAGTGTCCACGTTGTGACCAGTTGATGAAGTCTAATTATGTATATGTCTGCCAGTCTGTCTGTCTTACAGCTTGACTCTGTGTCAAAAGATGGAATGCTAGATCTTTACTTTCGGCTCCATGAAAGACTCTAGTTCAGAATACGTAACGCTTTATCAGAAATTTGATTGCGATTGTCCTGATCAAATGAAAAAGGGCTAGGGAGGATGGACGATTTTAAATCGATAGGCCATCTTGTCTCAGAAAGTGTGAGATAGGGCCAAGGTTGCTATCGAGCGCTAGTAAGAAGTTGTACATGTGCTTTCAGTTGGTTCCAAACTCAGTGACTTTGGATGCTGTTGTTGTTGTTGCTAGGTACTCGTTACATAAAGATGTTTATCTTGGATGAGGCAGATGAGATGTTGTCACGAGGTTTCAAGGACCAGATCTATGATGTGTTCCGTACTCTGAATGAAAACATCCAGGTACGTAAATTTATCTTACATTTCTTGCTAAAGCAGTAAAGTAGATTGTGCCTCCTACAGAGGATGCCATAGGTACCTATAATAGACAGTTCTTACAATTTTGGGCCTGAGTCAATTTAAAGGGTTTTTTTCTCTAAAGGTTAAACTTTCTGTTCCATTATTATGTGTTCATGTGTGCATTCTGCCTGGAAAGGTTGCCTCAGAGTGTCACCGCTCTTTGGCCACAAGTACCAACTAAATTATACTGCTTGGTGAATAAAGGTACTTGTGAACAACTTGCCTGCAGTTGTTGCATGATAGTGGAACCCACAGCCTCATGATTGCGAGTCCAAAACCTTGACTGCTGAGCCGTTAAGCCACCGTCGCTCATTACTCAGCAGGGTAGGCAGTAGGTATGAGATGTGAAACAGATGGGCTTTGAGACAGGACCGGAAGACAAGGCTCCATGGAAGGTGCGGAAGTGACATGTTTATGCAGACTGTTCCAGATACAAGCAGCGGTGACTGTTAAAGCTTGTTTACTGACAGCAGACAGTCAGATGCGGCTGACGATCGGTGATGATGAAGACGTGCTGTGACGTAGTCACTGACGAGCCTCGATGTCCACCAGCTGTAGCAGTAGTAGCTGTTTTAGTTCTCCTCAGGTCAATGCATAGCATTGGACCGAGTATACAAGAAATTTGAGCTAATGCTCACGAGACGCGCGAAAGCCTATAGCAGTTCCGGTTCAGTAGTTTAGCTGAAAATTGGGGTGTTCACACTAAGTTAATATACAAATACCAAATTCTCTATCTGGATCGCATTACGATAGTTATGTCGAGAACAGTGTCGGCAGATGGTTTAGTTATTGCTGTAGTAGTATCAGTCATCATATTAGTAGTTGTTGTCTTAGTACTGTAGTACTGTAGAAGTATTTGTTATTGTTCTTGTGGTCAGGTGATCTTGTTGTCGGCCACTATGCCTGCTGACGTGCTGGAAGTAACTAAACGTTTTATGCGTGATCCAATCCGTATTCTGGTCAAGAAGGAAGAGCTGACGTTGGAAGGTATTCGCCAGTTCTACATCGAAGTAGAACAAGAGGTACGTCCTTCAACTGCAGTAATGATAATTTTTGCAGTTTTAGTAGTAGTATTTGTAGTGGTTGTGCTGCGGTGCCAATGCTTTTGAGTGGTAGCAGTTACTGAAGTAGTATTTTGTAGTTGTTTGTAGTTGTAGCAGTTGTTATTATGGTTATAGCAGCAGTCGTTGCTGACATTGGAAGGCACATTTGCCAGTTCTGCCTCAAAGTAGAACAAGGTTGCCGTGTTGGTGGCGTGGTGTAGCAGCAACACATTGTCTTTGGTCAACAAAGTTACTCTACACACCGGGCTGGGTTAGTACTTGGATGGGTGACTGTCTGCAGTCAGGTAAACCATCTCGGTATGTAACTAGCCGCCTAGGTCAACTCAGCCTTCCATCCTCCTGGGGTAGGTACCGCCCTATCTGGCTAGGGTTAAGACAGGGTGCATTCACCTATGTCGGGTAACACTGTGTGATCCCATATGGCAGGTGTCACTCTGTAGCTTTGAGATTGGTTTTCCGTAAAGAACTATACACCACTTTTTAACCTAAGGGTTACGTTTATAACTGGTACTCCAGGTTATTTTGGCTGTGGTAGTAGAATTATAATTCTTGTTGAAGTAGTTGTACAGAGTATTTAGTGATCAGGTTTTTCTTTGGTTACTCTGTCTAGGCATGTAATTGTTGTAAACCAGTTATGACAGTTGAATGTATTTCTGCCAGCTGCTGCTATTTTCAGCTTCTCTTCTCCTGTTCTCATAATTGTTGCTTTTGATGTCTTTGATCCTTACCTCCAGGTTGAGCAGGCAGTTATACAATAAACAATGTACAATGGTTGGTGGCGTGGCGTAGTTGGTAACGCGTTTCGGCTGGAACGAAGTTACTCTACGCCGGGCCCGGTTAGTACTGCGGTGCCTGCGGGCAGGTAAACCATCTCAGTGCGAAGCCTGCCAGCTAGGTCGACTCAGCCTTCTACCCTCCGTGGGACGGTAAAATGAGTAGTAACTCATTTACATGAGTCACGGAAGGTGGGACATTGATACAGCTGACTGGGGCTGCCTAGCCGGCCGCTGCGTTAGCCTGTGTCTGCAGGCTGCACGTGGTGGCCGTGCAGCTGGCGGCTCGGGTTAGTGACGAAAAGCGCATTAGAGGCGTTGTACGCAAAATGCGCTATACAAATTGACACCTTTACCTTTTTTACCTGCCCAGCGCCGAGGCCATGTCAGCAGCCCAATGCACATCCCTGAGTGTAACCAGATGAGATGTGTCCTGCCGAGCTGCGTTTGGAATCTAGAGGAGTACTTTAGTTTCTGTACAGGTTGTTCTATTTTTTTATTAGTTACCCTGTAAATGCAGTTGAGGTTTTCTATTCAGAGTGGTGTCACTTGTTGTTGCTAGGAGTGGAAGTTGGATACTCTGTGTGATCTGTATGAGACCCTGACCATCACCCAGGCGGTCATCTTCTGTAACACTCGGCGTAAGGTGGAGTGGCTGACGGAGAAAATGCACAGCCGCGACTTCACCGTCTCGGCTATTGTAAGTCCGGTCTTGGTGTTTGATTTGTTTATCAGATAGTTCTGTTGTTATTTGTGGTTGACGAGTAATTAATAGCAGATGTGGCATATAGTTGTGACTTTGCTGTTTCTCAGCTATTGTAACTATGATTTTTGTGTAGCTTTTTATCCAGTTATAGCAGACATCGTTAGGCATGATCATATTGGCCGTGGACGTACTAACTCAGTCGTGATTTGACAGTCTTGGCTACTGTAAGTCGGCCCAGTTTCTGGTTCTTAGGCAGTCGTCAGTTGTCGAAGCCAGTAACTGACTTGTTAGCTTTGAATGTCTGAAGCTAGCTGTTCGCTGTTTTTGGCAACATTAGCTACTGGTTTGCTAAGGTTTGCTGCATTGTATGTTTTCCTGTGTTCTGATATATGACTTTTCTAATAAATAAATACATAAGTAACTACCAACTAGTTAGCCAGATGAATTAGAAACCACTTGTGATGTATCTGCACAGTCTATGCTGTCTACTGATCCACCAAAAACTGCCAACTGCAGTTGGAAATAGACTTGTGTCGTAAGACTGTATAACTTATTGACAGGGTGTACTATAGTCACATGTGTTCCCATGGAGGATGCCCAGGCTGAGTGGTCTGTTGTAACCAAAGATGTTGAATATTCATTGCTAGACCAGCAGCTTGGTCTTTCGCAGTGCCACCGTCGAACAACGTCCAAAATATCGTTGTCACATGAGCACTGACCAGCTGAATAGGCTATGTGTCAGTTTGTACAAGTAAGGCCTTGCTAACGCAAAGGGGAACGCGCAACAGTGGTGCACTGTCGTACGCTAGTGATCCGTAGACTTCATCTATAGATCTCATCCGTACTGCTTTTGGCTACAGTTTCAGAGAAAACCAAGTAAAACAAAATCAGTCGCCAGAGGTCGCCAGATGACCTGCGGCTATAGTGTCTGTAGTGTTTTACTCGTACTCACCCGAGGGCACCACCTATCACTCAGCCAACGCTTTATCGGTTGGATATCGCAAATTTTCCCTACCCTTTCTCATTTTTCGTCCCTGTTCGGGTGACCTGCTTCGAATTTATGGAAAAGCTTTACGGTTCTTGAAACTCGAGTCTTCCAGGCAGCCGACGGTGAAGATTTGGTGATCCTAGCTTGCACCGTTTTGGACTGATCCACCTGTGTGACGGACAGACAGAATTGCAACAGTATCTTCTGGTTAGGTTGCGAGTGTGCCATTGTCTGATTAGGCGCTAGCCGTCAGGCTGCCAATCCAGGCTATTAATGGAGTTCACGTCTTTGTCTGTAGCATGGAGACATGGAGCAGGGCCAGCGTGATGTGATAATGCGCGAATTTCGGTCGGGTTCAAGCCGTGTTCTCATCACAACCGATCTGCTCGCACGAGGAATCGATGTACAGCAGATTTCCCTTGTTATCAACTACGATCTGCCTACTAACCGAGAAAACTACATTCATAGGTACGCTACACACTACAGACTGTATAGTAGTTGTAGGAGGAGGAATAGTTGTCGTGGTTATGTTGTAGTGGCAGTGGTAGTTGTCCGGGTCGCCTCACTTTGCAATAAATGGAATTTGCAAGAAACGGAAAATAATAATAATAATAATAAGTGAATATTTATATAGCGCACTATCATTTCGAAGAAATCTCTAGTGCGATGAATGCGTTGTCAGTACATCTGAAACAAGAATGATTTGAGGAAGTGTTTTTAAAAGAGTCCAGATTAAGTGTGTGATCATTCAAGTACGTCGGGAGATTGTTCCATGCTGACAGGCCAGGAAAATGCGAGGAAAGATAAAGTTAAATCTGCAAGGAAAAGGAATTGCAAGGAAACCGTCTTGCAAGTAAAGGTTACACCTTTCCACACTGTTAATGAATGTTCAGAAATGATACGACTGAATATCATACTAATAGCAAAGTGCATTTTCCCGCATTGTTAATGTAAGCTGAAGTAGCTAGAAGAAGTGCAAACATTTGACATTATGAGCTAATTTAGAACGTTCGAATCATCTTGTGGTCTAAATGTGCAGTTAGTTTTGGCAGGCGTAAAGTTCACCTCTACACTTACGAAAATCAAATATGCTTTATCCTAAATGTTCAACAGAAGATACAATCACTCTCGCATACAGCAGGCCGAGTACTGTCGCCAATGAAACTGTGATAGACACAACATAGTCCGTCTGTGGGCTATAAAAATACGCATTCCTTGCAAAGTTTATTCCTTGCAAATTCCACCTCTACAAATTTCTTTCCTTGCAGATTCACATGGATGCGAATTTTGGGGCCTTTCGTGGAATTTCACTTTCCAATAGTAGTAGTAGTTGTTGTAGTTGATGGAGGCTGCAGTACTGATTGACATGATGGCCTTACTGGGCAGTCGTATCGGCATCATGATCAAGTTAATGATGGTTGTCGACTGTTACATGTTTAATACTTAGCAGTAGTACTAGTAGGTGTTAGTAGAAGCAGTAGTAGTTGTTGTAGTAGTAATATCAATGTGTTGGCAACAGTGTTGGTCAACGGGGCCGGTCTGGGTGCGTCATGGGTTTAAAAGGTTGACGGTTCAGTTGTAAGGGTGTTAGCAATTAGCTGTCATGGTACCAGCAGTAGTAGTAGTAGTAGTAGTAATGTGGCCGCCACTGCTGTCGGTTTAGGCAAGTCTAAGGCTCAGGCTGATTGGTCCCATCCTAAGGTCATTGGCTGACCAATGTTCATGCTACATTGGTCACATGAGTTACGTGAACTCCCGCTGTAGCAGTGTCATGATGAAGGCACCATAAACTTTGTCACTATTACTGTTAGTAGTAGTAGTATCGGTATGTCGTTGCCAGGATTGGTCGCGGGGGTCGGTTCGGTCGTAAGGGCGTCGCTATCAACTTCATGACGATCGACGATCGTCGCACGTTGAAGGACATTGAGACGTTCTACAACACGCAGATTGAAGAGATGCCCATGAACGTCGCTGACCTTATCTAAGAACCCCGCCCGGCCCAGGGCGTGTTCACACCACTCGGTCTGGGTCAGTCCATGGCGGGTTCACAGCGATGATTCGTTGCATCTAGTGTCATCATCATAGTTCATCATCATCATTGCAGTCAGCTATTATTATTATTACAAGAGCTACTAATACATAGCAAGGTCTGTGGTAGAGTTCCAGACTGGGTTGAGAGCATTTTTTCTTGTTGGACGTTACAAAACGAACTGCTTAATAATGTGAATGCTGAAACATGTCTTGACTATGAATTAACTTTGTAACAGTTTTCTTTGCAATTAGTACAAAATGTTCTAACTATACAGTTATTCGCAGTTAAAACAAACTACTAAACGGCAATATTAAACGAACTGAATGTACCATAGTAACTGAAACGCACGATTATAAATTAAGTTTGTGACAGTTTTGTTCGCATTTAGTGCTCATATATTCTGACTGCAAAGTTATTTACAATAAGCTTGTGATGTTAACTTGTGTTTGACGATTGTACAGTCGGTGTCAAACGTAGGGTGGTACTCAGCTGTTTTGATTTGATTTTAGTTTTAAGCTTGATTCCTTTCAAATGCTGAGCAGATTAATTTTGCTTGCATATTTATTTCCATCTGAAAATGTGTTTCCGTATGCAAACAAGAAAGAATGCGATCGTCCCCGTCTTTGAACCGGGTCATGTCACAGATTAGGCTTCGGCAAACCGGATTCTGTCTGACTGCGCTTTCGGTCACCGTTTTCTGTCCACGATTGAGTTGGCTATTTTTTTATACGAGGGTTGAAACAACTGGGCCAAACCCATCGAAAAAACATCACCACGAACTTAGTCCAATTTTAGTTCCTTGTTCCGCTAGTAGTAAAATGTTTTATTATAGCTCGAGTTTTAGCAGCACTTTAACCTACAGATTTGCAAATATTGGTATATTTTATGTTGTGGGGAGCAGACAAACTCAGATGGATCGACCGATTGAAAACCCGCAAAAATAGCACAACACATCGAGTTGTGACTTTTTACAAAAATTCGTTTAACCTAAATACGAATAAAATGGATCCCGGAAGCCTAATAAAGCAAAAAAATCCAATTAAGTTAAAAACACCACCCAGGTTAGGCTTTAAAAAAGAATTCTTTGCAACCATGCTTCATATCACATGCTAATATTCGAACAATTGTTGTAGCTATTCGTCAACACTTGGCAATGAATAGTCAGACGTGTCATGGTACGAGTGAGTGGCAGTATGTACCACCATCATGTTCCAGTGTCGCAAGTTTCCGTTTGAGGGGATTTTTGCCTTTAAATACCCCAAAATGGGGATTATTGTATCTTTTGCAGTAAAATTTCTTGATGGGCTGAAACTTAGGGTGGTCATATATTGTGCCTGGCCTTTTTCGATGCCACTGCAAGTAATAGCCCACGAGTGATTGAAAATGCCAGCCTAAAGCACCACATGACATAACCCAGTTTGCACAAGCATGGGCCAGCTAATCCGTGACATGACCCAATTAACTCTGCGGACCTTGGTCATAAATACACTGTGTTTCAAAAAAACGGGCACCATTTTTCTTTCTTTGATAGGTCAGTCAAGTGGTGACCAATTTACATGAAATTTTTACCAGTTGTAGCTGAAGAAATACTTATTCAAAATGTGGCTGTTAGTTAAATATTCTTTGCTAGTTGTGATGTAATGCTGACGTCATAATGCATCGTGAATACAAGCTTGCTTGTCTCAACTGGTGCTGTCCCTTGTTACTCTGCTTCGATGGTGAATTTTATCTGGTTCATTGATGAAAAATTTTCATCGTGTCAGCAATAAGCAACACAGGAGCATGAAATCAGGTGCTTTGCGATTCAAAAACTCAACTAACTTGCAAGCAATGTGTGCTGGTGCACTGTCATGCTGGAAGGTCTAAAAGTCAAGCTATCCTTACAAGTGTGTGAAAGTGATCGTTTTAGGCGTTTTTGTGGCTGCAGTGGTAAAACTTCAACAGTTTAATGTCATCAGCGACCCAGATAAAGTTCACCATTGATGCAGGGCAGCTATTCAGCAACTTGCAGCACCGGTTGTGACAAACCAGTTTGTACTCGCGCCACGCTATGACGTCAGCATTACATCACAACTAGCAAAGAATATTTAACTAACACCCATATTTTGTC
>Ga0209367_1008185_pt1 | contig 14312 bp, 9 predicted proteins | sample WorMetLIZISLAND2_FD_187412 | JGI IMG/M metagenome (GOLD analysis project Ga0209367, IMG submission 187412) | Marine gutless worms symbiont microbial communities from Max Planck institute for Marine Microbiology, Germany - Olavius geniculatus... ... | reverse complement strand
CCTAATTTCACCCCAATCGGACTTAGGGCGCCGGGCGGACTCACGTTGGGCTTTGCCCCAAAATTCTAATTTGTTTTGCAATGTTTTTAATTTTTAGCGAGCGCTGAACGGCTATCGTAAAAATAACGATTACTTGAACTATTCATAATTATATAAAAATAAATGTTACTAATAATGACAAATTTTTGGCACTTAGATTTGCTAATTTATGTACGATAGCAGAAATCTAATGACTATAGGAAAAATGTACCTTGAAACGATGGATTTAATCAATAGGTAGGCTACCTAGGCCTACGCCCTACATGCACTTGTGTTATGTTGTGTACAAAGAAGGTCACGTTTATATTCAAGATCTACAAACGTTTTTTGTTTAAATAAGAACGCGTTTTTAACATAAAAAATGTTTTTTTCTCCTGACGTTTATTGCATCTATGAAATTTGCCTTCGTCCGAGTTATCTCCGCAGTCGTTGACCGTGTTGTTGACAAGATGTCGCGCGATGCACGTGTTTCCGTTGGCGCATGCGTACTCCGTCATGTTGTCGCAATGTCGACCTGCAGCAGCGTCATCGCCGTCGCCAGAAACGCTGAACTCTGTGAAATAGTTGCACCGCAACAGTTAGAAAAAAGTCACTTATTTATTTATTTCAACATAGATTTACAATGTAAAACAATAATCACAGAGACTATAGTAAAGAACTCGCGCGGCACCAACGCTAAAACAGAGATGACTTGAAAATACGACGTAAACTACACCGTGTCTCAAAAAACCAAACCACTTTTATTTTGTTTGAATAACTTTGTAAAACATTGGTCGATTTCGATAACAACACTTTAATTCATTAATATTATTTATTCATTTATTTCAACGGCAAGCTCGGAACCCATGTGTGAACACACCTCCTTTGAAATATAATGTAAAACAGAAAGCACACAGATTAATAAGGAAAACGGAGCCAACGCTTAAACCGCTTGAACAAAGTTGACTTGAAAATACGGTTTCTGTGCAAAGTGTAGTTACGTTGGTCGTTCACCTGTTAGTGTAAAACTTTTATAGCCATTTGTAAATGCCATTTGCAGCATCTCTGTACTAAATTAAATTTTTAAAGCAAAAAATTGCAGACTTTTTTTGCATTACAAATTCGAGTGTGGTATGGATAATGGACCGCAAAGCTTCTCCGTGTCTGGACCCAAAGCTTAGAACTCGTTGCCGACGTCCGTCCGCGACTTGTCGGAATCATCTTCTTTCTGTCGTCAGCTGAAGACTGAACTATTCGGTAGAGCTTGGCGATAACAGCACGTTCGTGATAGCTCTCTGCTATTAGAACTGGCGAACACAAAATACCCTACTAAACTGAACTGAACTGAACTGAACTGAGGGGAACAGACGGTCGAACCGACGGACGGATAGACGGATGCATGTCGTAATAGGGCCAATAATTTGCGTCGATCGCCGCGGCTTTCGGGACATCACTGGTCTTTTCGGCGACGATTTCTGCATCATATGCGTCATCGGATTAAAGGCTTAAAGCGGTTGCATACATTCACGATCTTCACGTTTAGTTTAGCCTAAGTAGTAGGACGCCTACAACTATGAGAAGTTTAACGTCCTGGTCGTTAGCGTAACCAGAAAAAAACTTCGAACTGCATTAATGAAATTCCAGCATATTAAACACATCGCCAAAATAGCAAAAAAAAACAAGAAAAGCCCAGTTGACGAAAAGAGAACCCGCGACAGCGATGCATGTATGAAGGCCCGGTGCGAACGAAATCTAAGTTCACATCGATGTTTCATTTAAAGCGACGGCGGATGACGCCTAGCGCCATATCCAGTGCATGAATTCCAGTATTGGTGCATGTTTGAAAGCCCAGTAAAACAAAATTAGTCGCCAGAGGGCGCCAGACGACCAGCGGCTAAATAGCTATAGGCCTAATGTTTTACTTGTACTCACCAGGGTGCGTGACCTGTCTGGCTCTGCCAACGCCGTATCGGCTGAAAATCGCAAATATTTTCTACCCCCTTTCATTTAAAGCCTTCGTTCGGGGTGACCCCTTTGGAATTTATGAAAAAGTTTTACTAATCCTGAAACTAGAGTCTTCCATCAACCGACGGTAAAAATTTGGTGATCCTGTTTTGCACCGTTTTTGACTGATCCACTAATGTGACGAACAGACAGACGGACTGACAGACAGAATTGCGATGGCTAAGACGCGCTACAGCAGTACCTGCTGTCGCGCGTAAAAACGCAAAGTTCCGTAAAGTTTCGATAGTTGTTCACTCAAGTCAGATCACGAAGTTCGTCATTAAAAAACAAAAAGCCCAGCTGTCAATAAGATAGCCGACCGTATCGGTCGTCAGTGACCTTCAAGAACATCTAAGGTTAATGATTTTAACGTAATCTGAAAGAGCGTATGCCACTTCTTGTTAGTGGTTAATAGTAACCTTGACCATACCTCTTACCGTTTTCGAAATACGGCCATTTATAACCTGAAACTTTGGTTAAAAACTGTGGCCAAACGCTACAGATGATTACATGATTATTACTGACAGGCTGTAGAAAGTCGCCGCGTACTATCCGATGGTATCATCGCCGACCCCTACGACTTAGGTTTAGCGACAATACCGCACGATTGGCATACAATAGTGCGCTAAGACCCTCCAAGGTCATCCAAGATCATCGAATTTCATGTCATTTGAAAGAGGCCTATGCGACTTCCTATTAGTGATCACTAACAACCAAGGCCCGATCTCGTACCGTTTAATCACAATAGGCCTACACCCGTGACAGACGTCGACGACGACGACGGACGGACAGACGGACGTACGACAGCCGTACCATAAGCTCAACTGTTACTTAAATACGGTTAGTTAAAAACATTGATCGAAATGACAAACACTGTCCCCAATTAAATGCGCTTGCTTCTGACGAGTTTACTGCATATCGTTCGACCTAGAAAGAAACATCGTTTTTCGCGACAACAGAGGAACGGTCGGATATGCCGAATCTTTTCATCTTGCAGCTGACGATAATGTACTAACTTTCTCTTAACTCAACATCGCTACTTATGCAACCCAGCGACGTATAGGGGGTCAATGGTTATCCCCTGACCTGGCCAAAAGCGTCCACGTGACATTTAGGGTCGGGACTAGGCCACGGCTCATTGTTCATTGTTCTGCATGGTCATATATTTTATACTGTATTGCCGCTGTCTATGGGGCAAAATAAAGTTTCTACACCGTGGGCCAGAAAAAACGTACCACTTTACTTTTGACCATATCTTCGCCAATTATTGATCGATTTTTGAAAATTCCTTCACTGCCACACTCTGCAGACAATCAGACAATTTGCAATAATGTGATTCTTATATACTTCACCACACGGCAAATGTGTTTCTACACTATTTTGTGAAATATAAATGTAAGCAAAAACTAACGATAATAAAAAAAATTATAGGTAAATGACTAAATGAAAAAAAACTTCAGACCATCATTGTGATGAATGATCTGTATGACACTAGACTGTGTTAGTCTGTTAGACCCACGTAGTTTAGCGTTATGCAGATCGTTCACTGCAGTGTTGGTCTGGTGTTTTTTTTTAAAATTTTACCAAAATGTTTCTTTGTTATTATCGTTATGTATGCAGATTTCATTGATATTTCACACGGTAGTGTAAAGACGCATTTACGGTGTGGTGGGATATGTAATAATCACGTTATTGCAAATTGTCTGCAAAATGTGCCAGTGAAAGAATTTTGAAAATCGATCAATAAATGGCGAAGATATGGACAAAAGTAAAGTGGCACGTTTTTTTCTGGCCCACCCTGAATATACGGTCAAGTTTTGCAACATAATAACAGTCGTCTTCCTTATATTATCATCAGGTTCTGTTGGCATCGTTCCACGGGGCTTTGTTCCTTGATCCCGCTAAGAGACATCAGTGCCCAAATTCCTGACCCGGACCCCTGAACCTTCAAACTCGCCTATTCTCTGTTGATGCAGCCTCTGCAGCTGATGCAGTACGGTCGGACAGGTGCAAGTTGTCTGTCATAATGATAAACCCACATCACCTCCGGGTTAGATGCTGCAAGCGTCCAGCGGCGGTAGGCGTAACAGTGTGCAGACAGAACGCTGCATGATGGGATAATAAATCAGAACTGAATCACGTATATTGCTTTTGATGACGTACAAGTCAAGACCAAATGCCACGCCATATCGTGAAACAGAAAATAAATCAGGCCGCACAACTTATTTCACTTTTTGCACGCCTCCACGCGAAATGCGGTCATGAATGGCAGACATTCTATTCACATAAAATTCCGTTTTAATGATGTAAATTCCAAACCATGGAATGTCTGTTTGATGGCGTATTCATATTCGAACAAACAACACCGATGTCTTTCTTTAGGGCGTTTAGGCCTCCTAAAGAATGAAAACTAGCTGAGCCATACAATGTATATGTTTAGCGGGAAAAATGCACCACTGTAATAATCATTAGACTGCTGACAAACTTTGCCCCAAAATTTTCTCAAACCGTCTACGTTGCGCGAAGCGCGAAATTGGGCGGAATAATGACTAAGCCCAAAGTTTTCGATTTTTGTTAGTTCTAAGCTACCGAACATGCAAGCACTGCTGGAATCAGCACGGCGCCAACGGTCGACCAAAACTATACGCAATTTTATTTTCGAGAGACGTCAAAATAGTGGAAAGCAGAAGAAACAAGAGATGAACAAAAATAGACAGCGAATAGCGATAAGCAAAAAAATCGTCAGATACAGTTCTATAAGTCGTGTTGTTTGGAATGACAGTATCGTATAAGTCTATGTATCTATTCTATGCATATAGGCCATAAGCTAGACGGAGGCGCTTGCTGCATCTTGTTCTAATCAATGCATCTGCACTGGACTAATAACGACCACGCACAACTCAAGCAAACGCTGCAGTTGCATCCTGTACACCTACCAGCTTCGGCAGCAGGAGCAGACGCAAGGCGTTTGGCCGTTTGGCGTCTGTTAATGAGCGTACGTAGCAAAAGAACTAAACTGAACTGAACTATAATGACATAACAGTTCAGTTTAGTTCAGTGCCGTCGCTCTGTACGCGCCTTTACACTTGGCTATCAAGTACACACTGAATACAGCGGGACAAAATTGCATAGTACATTTCAAAAACCAGTCTTCTCGTAATCTTTATCATCATCATCATTGCATACTTGTAGGTGCGGAGATAAGTTGAGATAAGCCCGTATTCCATTACGCCGACTTTTCCTGTGTCGTGACCGCGAGAATGTCGAACTTGTCACGTACGAAAAAGTCGCAAACGTGGACAAAAAAAACTAGGAATGTCACAAAGAAATTTTTGGGAATCAAACAATCACGACATGTCGAGATGGTTTGAAGAAGCCCGTGACAAGTCCGCGACAAGTTCGTTCGAATGGAATTTGGGAACTAGCACGACAACACGACAAACGGAATTTGCCACATCGCGGACTTGTCGCGGGCGTTACGGTGAAAGTCGGCGCAATGGAATTTAGATATACAGCTAAAACCTGCAGGCTTATAGTCTAAAGGCTACGTTATAAAAGTCAAAGTCACAACTGCGCGACGAAACCCATAACGACCCACCCCTTCTTGTCTTATCTCTTATTCACGAATTGGATCTACTTTCATGAGAATTTCAGCTTTAATTTTTAATTGATGCCAGAAAAAATTCTCTTCAAAATGAGTTTAGGCCTATACTTTTTTTTCCTTGTGTATACACTGTGTTTGGAAAAAAGTAACCCCCTAGACATCGTACAATAAAAATATCAAATCTAAACAAATATGAATAAAATTTTGTATACTTATTCTTTATTAAATTGCTGAAGAACACTGAATTTCGTTTAAAAAATATTATTTCTTAGCGCAGTTATGAATCGTTGAATATCGATTACAAAATATCTCCGTTACCAATATGACGTATTAAGTAAACCCCGCGTTAATGTACATTTGCATAACTCCAACGATTCCGACAAAATTATGTATCAACAATGAACTATTCATTGGCAATCAAAATGCCAAATATCAAATAAATCTGTCAAATCAAACAATAATTACAGCAGCTTTTGTGAGATCACCCTGAAACAACAGGTCTTCAATGTCTGACGTTATCCACAAAGACCTGGAATTGAAGTGCTTTGGGGTCACCTCACAAAACCACTGTAACTATTGTTTGCTTCGGCTGGTTTAGCTGATGTTTGGCATTTTGATTGCTTATATAGGCCTACGGTGCATTGCGGACGCAAAATTTTACTCAAATTCGTTGTTTTTTGTTAATGTTACAAAAATTTATACTAACCGCGGGGTTTTCTTATGTAACGCCCGATTGATAACGGAGATGTTTTCGTATCGATATTCAATAATTAACAACTCCGCCCAAAAATAATATTTTTGAACGAAACTTGGTTATCTCTTTAGAAATTTATTGGCGATTAAACGTACGTAATTTTATTTAGATTTGTTTAGATTTGGCATTTTTATTGTACGATGTCTGGGGGGGGAGTTACTTTATTCGGACACAGTGTACATAGACCCAAAACCACGATTGTACCTGCTGCGGACAGAAGCAGTGCGACAATCAGCGGACGCATATCGATAGTAACGGGTTATCCACGTGATCAGTACGTCATCATGACATCATTCGCCAACTTCGTCCCGCCACATCGTTGTTATTATTATTGCAGCCGAGTAGTTCACTCCATCAGTCACGGTGATCGACATCGATGTAGCCTACATCAATTCTGTTGGTGCCGTTGACTTGAAATTTTGAGAACTAGGCATACACCTGCTACAGCGGATTCTTGCCATTTTGACGTCAGTAAATTGCTAATCCACGCAGCATGTCATTGTCAGATAAGTGCTTTGTGTTTCTACATGATGTCGTGATTGATTTGCCCCGTAGCAAGAATCGGATTGAGTAGGCCTATGCGAATCAGTATACGGCAAAACAGTTAGCCTAATAGACAATTATACGTTGTATATCGCAGCAATCGCTTTTCGATCATTTTCTAGATTCAGTATAGCTTATAAACCTTCTACACTCACCGCCGACCGTTTCGTGAGCAATGCAATGCATGCTGTGATTTTCTACCAACGTGCTGTTGTTGTTGTTGCTGCTGCTGCTACGGTTTCAGCAGCTGTTAGCTAGCCGATGCTTGCACGCTTCATATGATTGCACGTCCCTTCGTTCAGTTTGGATCCACGGCAAAAGCGTAGCGTAAAAATCAGCGGCGTCGTGCTGTTGAAAATCGAAATATTTCAGGGAGGATAGGAAATGTCATGGCCGGACGATGGAGGAATATCAACGTTGAAATTGCACATTTTTCATGCATTTTGCAAGCTAAAAATAACACGTTTCTTATTCGCAGAGTTCGTAAGACAAAGACACGTAGAAGCGGCGAAGAAGTAAAACTTAGAGAAGCTAGGCACCGAGCCTTAATTTACAGAACAACACATATAGGGGGGAGGGAGCATAGCAGCCAGCTCCGGGTGCTTATTAATCCGGTGTGACGTGCTATCTGGGTGTACCACAGCATATACAGAACCAAGAGTGCTATTTTCCTGCCTATTTGTCATTAAATTTACGGCGTTTATGCTCTCGATCGGGATGTCCCGTTCAATTTTTTTGTAGATGCTGGTAACAGTCTATCACGAAGCTGATAGTAAAAATGCACAATTCTAACTTGCATTGTTGTGATGAAATCGTACAGTGTCACAAACAGTCAGGCAGACACCTTTACCATTATGCCATAGCTCACGACGCATTTTCATAGCATGCTTCTCTCTCTCTCTCCTTCAGGCTGGTTTATAGATCTCTCGGGTGACGGGTCAGCCACACGGATTTTCCGTCTCTATTCGATCGGCTTCATTCTCCACGTCCATCAGGTTGACCCGCAAGTCCTCCATGTTGCACTTCACGACGTCGATCCACCTTTTTCTTTGTCTTTCCCTACTCCGTTGTCCAGGTACGTCTGCCTCCTAGATTCTCCTGACACAATATCTTCTCGGCGTTGTACATGCCTAAATTAACCATCTCAACTTGGCCTCCCGTACCTTGTCCGTGATGCACGCTACTCCGAGGATGCGACGGATATCGACATTCCTTTTCTTGTCTCTCAATTACGTAAGACCGAGAATCCATCTTAGCATTCTCATTTCGGTTCTCTGAGCCAAACGTTCTTCTTCACGCCTTTTCAATGTCCATGTTTCTGAACCATAGATCAATACTGGCCTTACCATTGTTCTGTATACTTTCCCTTTAACAGAAACGGGCATCCTTCGATCACATAACACCCCTGATAGCTCTTTCCATTTTTTCTATGCTGCAGCAATTCTAGCTGTGATGTCTTCCTCATTTCCTCCTTGGGCATTACTGAACCCAAGTACTTAAAATTTTCCACTTGTTTCAGAGCTTTCCCATTTTTATCCGTGATCTGGAGTGACTCTGCTGTCCTTGCACACACCATAGTCTCCATTTTATCCGCATTTACTTTGAGACCTTTTCTTTCCAAAGCCTCCTGCCATTCACCAAATTTTTCCTGGAGTTTGGCCACGAGATAGCTGCAATAATTAGATCATCTGCATACAATATGTTTCATGGCACATCACGTTGAACATATTCACTGACTGCATCCATTTAACGATGATAAACAGCATGCTATGCTGACGTCGCGTAAAAAATGAGAATATTTAACTTAACATATTAACTATTCTAGGTTGTTGACATTGTGAACTTGTGAAGTTTATAACATTACATTTTAAATTTAATGTATAGGTCTGTGGTTTATAATGCTCATTTTTGTATAATAAAAGCGACACTAGCCTTAAATGTACTTATTTTGGCGAAGTCACATGATCACTTACTCGCAAATTTTCGATTTCACTTATGTTAATCAACTGCCAAAGATATCTAAAGTCCGAAAATGAAGAAATTTTGAGATCGTTTCACGCTTTTCTAGCTATTTCGCAACAAATCGTACACGTGCACGCAACGCGATCTCAACATCACAGCTGTTTACTTCGAGCGTCTATCGACTGAGAAAGATTATGACATCGATTGTACTGATTTTAGTTATTTTAATAGCAGTTGAATGCGACTACAAACCCTAACCTAACCTTAAACTTAACCCTAACCCTATTGTTAACCCTAATCTTAAAACTAACTCTAATTCTATACCTAAGTCTGAAGATCTAAACATGGTCGTTTTCGGTTTTTGGCGCTCGCGTGTCTGATGTACATAATGTTTGATGTTATGCTGCGTTATATTAACGGACGTTTATGACTGCCATGACAGTTCACTGCAATGTTTACGTCAATACGTTGATTTTGTGCGAAGTTAATGTTGAAGTTGTTAAAAAGTCTGTCTTACTGTTCCAGAAAGTTAGTGTGTCCGGAACTCAAACGAAACCTCTGACGACAAAGATTCATGAAATGTGCAATAAGGTATCATTACAGCAAGATTAACGAGTAAGTAATCATGTGATTTCGCCCCTTATTTTTATTGATTTTTTTATTAATTAAACAATGAATTATTTCTTGTATTTATTTTAATGTATGTGTTCCAATAATCATGTGCTTGTGAGCGATAATGTGGTTCATTTGCGTACCTTACATAAAAGACTAGGCTTATTCAGTGCGGACGTTGATTGACAGTGAATCCAATATGGCAGAAGAACAAAAATGACAAGATGCAGAACTGAGTGCTGATTAAAATAGAGATGACTGTCTTTGGCTTCTCATGGAAGTGTTACAACTCCTTTTCACCAGTTACAGAAACAAACGTACACATACCTTGTTCAGCCAGAAAAATAGCGCCAACACTGATACTGCTGCATTTCGTGCAGAACGACGACATGATGCACAACAAACGCTAACAAATCTTGCACGAGCGACAATTAACATTATTTACAACGTACGCCATACCACGCCGTATAACGATCGACTAAAAAAAGCTGCAGCAATACCACATGAGTTGTCTAGACATCATGTTAGACAATTGACCGTAAGTCAACCTCAGCCGACCACATCACCACGCATACCAAGCGCCTTCCTGGCCTAAATAATTTAACTTATCGTGAACGACTTGTTGTAACTAAGCTTGATTCTCTCGAACTAAGACGACTTCGTGTTGATCTCATAATGTGTTATAAAATAGTCTTTAGATTAATTAATGTTGACTTCCGTGCGTTTTTTCGTTGTGCACCCTCTTGCAATACTCGTGGCCATGGTTATAAATTGTTTGCTGAGCAGCGTACCCATAATGTACGCTATCATTCCTTTGCTAGGCGTGTTGTTGGCCCCTGGAATAGACTCCCGGCCCATGTTGATTTTTCCTCTCTCGTTAGGTTCAAGGCTTTTCTTAAGGCTTTTCTTTTTTTGTATTGTACTGATTTGTCTAATTTTCTGTTATATTGTGTTGATTAGGGTAGATGTTAGTGTTCCTTCCGGAGCCTTTCTATCCTTGGCTGGCATTTTGTTGTTTTTATTTGTGTTGCTGGTGTTGTCAATGTCAGTGCTGAAATAAAAATAAAATAAAGAAATATAGGCTGCCGTAAGCCCCACAGAGCCACAGCACAAGGCCACAGAGCCCAGATAAGGTCACCTCGTAACTATGTCACATTCCGTCTCGTGAGATACAACGATACTTGGAAGCATTTGTTCATTACTTACTTATTTTTTTCGCTAATACCAAGCATCTGAAACTGGAAATAGTGACATCTAGCGAGACGTAAAGCTATAAACAACGTAAAACAATGAATGCGTAAAATGTCAAAGTCCAACAATCTCATGTATAAAAAGAGGTAAGTAACACTGTTCGGAAATATGTTACCTAAAAACGTGCATAACGAAAGTCATTATACTGATACACATTACTGTCATATATGTACACAGCCATTTAAGGTGGTGTAGCTATTCTAAACATTAACTCTAATTTTTCTCGTAAATTGTTGCATGATGAACCCGCTGCATTTTAAAATAAATTGTGCATTTGTAGCAGAGGTATATCAAGTTGAGTACTCAGAAAATGGGACGTTTATCAGAGGATATAATGGCCATCTTTGGTGTGAAGCCATTGGATCGTCAAAGTTTTGCCAGAGACCCTCCTGCTGTATCTACTGCACCAGATGGTACATGTAATTGTGTAATTAGTTACGACATAATAATGCCTATATAGTCTTTATTTTGCTTTTTTGAAAATGAGTAAGCCAAAGGTAATATTGTGGATATTTTGGTCTTTATTTTTTAACTCGACTAATGTATTTTATTTTATTTCTAATAAGTATGGCTTGATAGTATAATGGTTACTAGTTCAACTCGGGCGACTCCCTGTCATTCCATTGTCAGGTAAAATCCTAGGCAAGTTGTTCACACACCACAGTTTGTCAGTGTGATTCCCCAGTTTGGGGACCTTGCTGACTAAGTAGTTAAATAAAAAAACAAATATTGAGCTAGATGCAATCAGAAATCTCAGATCTTCTCCCAGAATAATGCTGCCAGCTGGCAAATACAGGGTGGGCCAAAAAACTGGACCTGTTTGAGCGCTGATAACTCGGCGATGGTTACCTGTAGAAAGGCGTGTGATATGTCAAAAGTTTTAGAATGCTGTAAAGAATAAATGACAAATTTGCATAATGAAGCATTTATATATATATTCTTTGCCTAATTTACATAAATATTCGTCACCCCCAAAATTCTGCCAAATTTGACTGTAACACATGGATTTAACATAGACATTTGAGCTTTTATAACTTAACTTTTAATGATTGTGAGTAGAAACAGGAACAGCTGGTTTAGATGATGCAGAGGAACCTATCACACTGGAAGAGACACTGGAACAGAAGTGTTATAGCTGCAAGGTGATTAGTGACGTTCTGCCTTGGCCCTTGGCTGGGTACTTGATATATCACACTTACAAGAATCGGCGGCTGGTAACTGGCTGGGAACGCACCCAGCTGTATCTTGCCAACGGATTGCTTACTGCAAGTAAGTGCTTCTTCTCCATTTATTTATAATTTAGCTATCAGTACTTTTCTTCTTTCAGTTTAGTTTAACACGTGGCAAAAAGTTGAAGAATATTATAGAGTAGACACGTTTCATATTATATTCAACAGCATGTGAGTTGTGAATAGTGTAGTGGTAATATTATATCAAAATTAGTAGTACTATTATTACTATCAACTATCATCACAGGCTGAACGGTAGTTCAAGCCCTGTGTTAATGGCGACTTCTCTTTCTTATGGGAAAGCCAAAAATTCAACCCCGCACAGAATCAAAACCCCTGACCTGATTGAGATAAAATTTGGCAAGGTTGATTACGTCGCCGAGGGGACCCGTCATGCAAAATTTTATGCAAATCCCTCTAAGGGGGGCTTCCCGGCAAATGGGTGAAATATACGCAAAAATTTTTATATCCATATACCTTTTTTTCAGAAACTCACCTACAGGTCGCCTACACCTACCTTCGGCGGATTTTTGCGCGCGATGGCTCAAACGACGTGGTCTCGTGCAAGGATGTGCCTTTTGGGAGTTAAAAAATTTGAAATTAATGTTTAGCATATTTATTCGCAAAAATCGAAAAAATTACAATGGCGCCTATGGGGAAAATTAAGCAATTCTTCAAACGGACATAACTTTAGCTGTGTATAAGATAGAGTCGTAATTTTTGGTTCTAGGGTATGGTTTTCGGGGGTGGCGAACCTAACTGTGTCATTTAATTTTACCCCGGACCCTCCCTAGTTGCCATGACAACGAAATTTGGGACAAAATGGGCTATAACTCGGCTTGCTTTGGAGATTTTTGTAGAGATTTTTTCGTCTCTAGGGGGGTTTTCAGCAATTGGCCATCGAATGCTGCCAATTGCATTTTTCCCCGACCGACCCCCGTTGCCATGGCAACGAAATTTGGGACAAAATTGGCTATAACTCGGCTTGCGTAGGAGATTTTTGCGCCTATAGGGGGGTTTTCGGTGATGGGCTGTCGAATGCTGACAATTGCATTATTCCCCGACTGACCCCTGTTACCATGGCAACGAAATTTGGGACAAAATGGACTATAACTCGGATTGCGTAGGAGATTTTTGCGAGATTTTTGCGCCTATGGGGGGTTTCAGGGATGGGCCATCGAATGCTGCCAATTGCATTTTCCCCCGACTGACCCCCGTTGCCGTGGCAACGAAATTTGGGACAAAATTGGCTATAATTCGGCTTGCGTAAGAGATTTTTGCACCTAGGCCTATGGGGGAAGATTCGGTGGTGGGCCATCGAATGCTGCCAATTGCATTTTCCCCCAACCAACCCTCGTTACCATGTCAACGAAATTTGGGACAAAATTGGCTATAACTCGGCTTGTGTAAAAGATATCTGCAAGTTTTTTGCGCCTGTAGAGAGGGGGTTCCGAGGATGGGCCACTGAATGCTGCAAACTGCTTTTTTCGGATCGAAACCCGTTGCCATGGAACAAAATTTGGGACAAAACTCGGTCTGAGTATGAGATATCTGCAAGATTTTTGCGTCTATAGGGGGATTTTCGGGGATGGGCCATTGAATGCTGCCAATCGCATTTTGCCGACCGACCCCCCATTGCCATGGCAATGAAATTTGAGGCAAAATGGGCTATAACTCGGCTTGCGCAGGAGATTTTTGCAAGATTTTTGCGCCTATAGGGGGTTTGGGGGGATGGGCCATCGAATGCTGCCAATTGCATTTTTCCCTGACTGCCCCCCGTGCCATGCCAACGAAATCTGGGACAAAATTGGCTATAACTCGGCTTGTGTAAAAGATATCTGCGAGATTTTTGCGCCTATAGGGAGGGGGGTTTCGAGGATGGGCCACTGAATGCTGCAAACTGCTTTTTTCGGGACCCTCCCTGGTTGCCATGGCAACGACATTTGGGACAAAATGGGCTACAACTCAGCTTGTATAAGAGATTTTTGCGAGATTTTTGCGCCTATGGGGGGGTTTCGGGGATGGGCCATCGAATGTTGCCAATTGCATCTTTCCCGACCGACCCCAGTTGCCATGGCAATGAAATTTGGGACAAAATGGGCTATAACTCGGCTTGCGTAAAAGATTTTTGCGCCTATAGGGGGGTTTTCGGGGATGGGCCATCGAATGCTGCCAATTGCATTTTCCCCAACTGACCCCCGTTGCCATGGCAACGAAATTTGGGACAAAATTGGCTATAACTCGGTAACAGTTGTAATCGGCTTGGCTACTGTAAGACAAAATCTGAAGCGCAATATCTTTGTAACTGATCACGAGTAGGAAAACAGTATTTTAG
>Ga0209367_1008184_pt1 | contig 14313 bp, 11 predicted proteins | sample WorMetLIZISLAND2_FD_187412 | JGI IMG/M metagenome (GOLD analysis project Ga0209367, IMG submission 187412) | Marine gutless worms symbiont microbial communities from Max Planck institute for Marine Microbiology, Germany - Olavius geniculatus... ... | reverse complement strand
CCCTAAATGACGCCCCTGCAGCGATGCTGTAACCATGATAGCCAATTAGCGGGCTAGATTGTACACATGCACAGGCCTAATGTTTCTAAGTGGTCTGGTAAGTTTTGCACACAAAGACATGTCTGTAATGAAATCGGGAACATCAAGTCTGTAACCTAACTTACACTAATATAGATTTATGACCATTACCGAATTGACAATGTGTTAAGAGATTTTGCGGACTGTAGTACTTAACTTATTAATACTATGCCATCTGTTCATACAGTGTAACGTTCTTGTTTGTTAAACTGTCTACAGATCTTGATGATGGATAAATATGAAGTGATAAATATGAAGTGCTGAAAAAAATGAAAAATGACCGTGAAAAGACTGCAGAAAAGTGGGCAGAAAAGCAGGCAAAAAAGCGACTAGAGCAGGTCAATAAACGAAGAGAAGCGAAGAAAGAGACTGGTGCTTCATCATCTCGGAAGCTGGATGGCAGGCACAGAGTTTGCATTGCACGATCAAAGGTAGCTCGGGAACTGCTGAAGACTCAAGAAGAACTAAGAAGAAGGGAAAGGCAGCTGCAGCAACAAAAAGTGTTGACTGCAAAGTATCGGCAACGTTTACACCGTACAATGTACATCAATTCCATCAGCAATTTCATTGCCATCACCTGGAACTAAAGTGAGACGAATGACTGCCAAAAGTAGAGTGTCACCAAAGACCTGAATCTGAGACTGAATCGGCACAGCCAACAGAGCCGTAGTCTACCCCCACTAACCCAAATTATCACTAACCCAATAATGCCACTAACCCCGTCTAAGTTTACCCAAATGATTTTTGCTGTTTTAGAGGACTGATAGCATCACATCGTCCTTACACACAGTTTTAAACTGGTAAGTTTATTTACACATATTAATGTAAGGGTGAGAGAAAATTGTGGTCTCAGTTGTTTCTGTATGAAGTTAGGTAGGGGTACAAGCAATTTGAGCTAATGCTTACGAGACGCGCGAAAGCTTATAGCAGTTCCGGTTCAGTAGTTTAGCTAAAAATTTGGGTGTTCACGCCAAGCTAATATACAAATACCAAATTTTTTTATCTGGATCGCATAACGATAGTTCCATGGCGCCACCTTGTGAATGATATAGACTTGTATCGCAGCCCGAAATCGCCCAAAAAATCCACAAAACCCCCTATTTTGGCCTTCAAAATTTTTCAAAGTCATTGACTTTGGCGCCAACCAAGAGCCAGTGTACGACTTCCTATTAGTAATTAATAGTAACCTAGGCGTTATCTTGCACCGTTACTGAGATATAGCGACTTATTGGCTAAAAATCGCAAAATTTGCTCACCGCCTCTCATTTAGCGCGCTCGATCGGGGTGACCCCCTTCGAATTTATGGAACAGTTTTACAGTTCCTGAAACTAGAGTCTTCCAGGCAGCCGACGGTGAAGATTTGGTGATCCGATCTTGCACCGTTTTTGACTGATCCACCCGTTTGACGGACAGACAGACAGAATTGCGATGACTAAGAGGCGCTGAAAGCAGTAGCTGCTTTCGCGCGTAAAAATGAAGAAACAGTCGGGTCATTGTCTAAAAGACGAAAAGGGACTGATACGTGAGTGCGAGCGCTTAGCTGTGTAGCATAATTTGTAGGCTCTGTTTGCCGGCTGACGGTTGAGATTGTTCCATGATCCGTGCTAAAAACGTAAATACGTGCGAGTGGCGTTTCGTCCGCCCGTATAATGGCGAACTAGTGCGACGAGCAGGAATGGTTAATATATTCGTCCATCGTGTTTACTTCCGCATCCATCTCTCCAGTCTGTGTGACTTGATTTCAATAGTCCGTCCGTCCGTTCGTGGTGTTAAGAGGGGTGTTAAATTTATTTTTCTGTTCTTTTCGTAGTTTCACAAGTGTAGTAGATGAGGTTCTTCTTTTTCGCCATAAAGTCACAACAAAGGATGTGCGCCCGTCTTGTTTTTGAGCCCGTTAAGGCCAAAACACTAATACTGGGATGAATAGACGCATTATTAAGGAGAGGTTGACGATGTAGGCCCCTATTCATTTTTGCCACGTTTTGGATTAATATTTGACGACTGGGTGCGAAACGAGGAGCGATTATTCAGTGTTCAAATATAATTCACCGAACTTTTCCCTTCGCTGTATTTTTAGTTTCTTGTTTAAGTTCTTCAAATAAACCCACAGTCAGTTCTGTAACCACAAATTGTCAACTCTGTAACGCATCAATCAATTCTGTAACGCAGTTGTCAGTTCTGTAACGCTATAATGTCATATCTGTAACGTGCCTATTTCATTGCATATCAGTGTGCAGTAATTTTTTTTCTCCCACGAAATTGATCAAATTTGTTGTATTTGATGACATATGAAACATAACACAGAGTTAACTCTGTTAGCCTAGACGTACGACGAAAAATTCAAATGTTTACGCGTGAATATTGAAAAAAGATCGTTTTTTGGTCGATTTCCTGCTAATATTTCTTAAAATAAATTAATGATGAGGCAATGTTATACATCATTCTATGCAGAATCACGCATACTGTCGCTTGAAACTTTTACAACATTCTAAAATGGTCTTTGCCACCGATTGTGCCACAAAACACGACCGTTACCGAAATGACGTTTTTTTTCTACAAATGTCTAACTTTGAACGCGCACTATTCCTTGCTACTGCTTCCTTGATCGTGAATCATAAATGCGTCTGAATCGCAAGCGTTTGCTGTTTCAAATGATGTATAATATGCGGGAAAATATTTAAATATAAAATTTGCCATGTTCCGATGTTCGGTGGGCATTGACTCAGATTTTGTCCCATAAACACCAGTGGCTAAATACACCACGTGACTAAAGGGTAAATCGACGGTAGGGGGCCTAGTAGAGTGCCCTCTCACAGCTCTGTGACCGATGGGAGCGGTGCTCATCTCCGTTTCCAAGGCCCCGAGCCGACAGTGTGCCACAGACGCCTGGGATCACACAGTAATACCTTCCACTCGATACAGGCGAACCCGTCCCTGTCTTATATTATGGGAGGAAGGCCGGACTTCCGCATATTACTGCCGTAACCTTCCCGGCAGTGAAGCCGGTACCAATTTGTACTGCTTGGTGGACAGAGGCACATGTGTGTGAACAACTTGCCCAAGGTCGTTACCTGGCAGTGCCCCGTCTCGGAGTCGAACCTGCAACCTGAGCGACCTCAGGATTACAAGTTCGGCACGTTAAGGTTAGACTACTAAGCCACACTACGTGACTAAATGATATCGCGAAATACTTCATCAGTGAGGCATGAAAAATTTGTGTGTTTCCAGACGCAACCTGGTGACAAAGTAGAGACGGGGATATTTTTTATAAAATTGTTATTTCATTTCGTTGCATGTAATATTACACAGCAGCTCACAAATGAAGGTGGCACACTCAATAGTACCCAAAATAACTAAAGTAAAAATACTGCAGCATAACAGAACAAATGCAAAGAGTTTGTTTCAGTGAAAATTTAAAGAGAGCAGACAAAATACTGCACCAATATTGTTAAGCGGTCAAATAAACAATTTAAGCATAAAGAGGTTTTAGGGACGGATGGCAACTACACTGTGAGGCATAAAACACATCAAAATTTATCAATCGTAAGTTGCAAATGGATTATCAAATTTTAATAATTTTTGGTACAGATATTCCAGACACAACTGGCATCAAATGACCATTTATGTTCCCACCTCACCGAACGTCTGTTTCTGCACTACCTTGGAAAAACAAAACAAGCAAAATGTTACATTTTTATTTATTATTAAATTGAAGTAACATGCATTTAGCACATTTTGTTCAATTTTTAGCACTTTGGCACGTATCTAATTGTCCAGTTGTGCAAATACTGACAGTAAGTATTCAAAATATCAGCCTTTTGTGTAAACACAGACAGAGAAATACATTTTCCATTCATTGATATCGATCGATGTTGATAATGTTCTGCGTCAGTCGCTTCTCGAGTTCATTTTTATTCCTAAACAGTGTCCCATAAACTCGCCGCTGCATTACACTGCAAACATTGTCGAATGGACCGCGATGAGGGCTGTTAGGGGCTACATATCTTGAGTGATGAAATTTACTCATGTTTTTTCTTTATTTTAACTCGCGTTGCATTTGTTCTGTTTCCCCAAGTAGTGCAAAAACAGACGTCTGGCGAGCTTGGAACTAGAATATTTAATTTCCAGTTGTGTCAGGAATATTTGTACCAAAAACTATTGTTATCCTTTTCTGTGACACTATCAATAATGTCACGTATGGTTTTTGGCGTTTTTTTGTTCATTTTAAAGTCGATTTTATGCGTTTGGTTTCCTCAGGTAGTGCAGAAGCATATGTTGGGTGAAGTAAAAACATAAATAATTATTTAATGGCCAGTTTTATCAAAAATATTTGTACCCAAAATTATTCTAATCTGATAATCCAAGTTGTGATCGATAAATTTTGATGTGTTTTTATGCCTCACATTGCCTATACGAGAAACACAGAGGGAAGACAAAGTTACAATGACTGCACTAACTACTAAGTAAGCACTGGTCACTGTATTCTACTTGAGGACCAACAGCTGCGTCGTCTAACTGGCTCCTCTTCCCAGTTTCTCGTCCGAAAAATTTCTTCCAACAATCTAAAAGAAATTGGGTTGAAAATCCCCCATTGGTAAATTCGGGGAAAAGTCGACATTTTTAGCACTAGTATTTCCTCCATCAAAAACTTGCAGATGTCTGTCAAAAATTGCAACTTTCTACCCCGCAACATTTTCAGCACATGACGCCACTGATCGCCGACAAAACGATGCATAGAAAACTTGGCACAACTATCAAGCAGCAGCATTTGAAACACAAACCGACACAGATATATACCTAAACCAGAGTGGTGCCAAATGTTTGATTTGTATTCGTATTGTGGCTGAATGGTGTCACTGATTTAAAGATTTCTAATCAAATAAAACTTCAAATACGTGGCAGTTTAAATGGGAATAACGCACGACTTCGCATCAGCGCTAATAACAAAGTGACAACCTGAAGTCACTGGCTTGCTGCATCTAGCCTGTATTACACTGCATCCCAATAAAAAGTGTACCCCTAAACTGCATTAAACTAAAACTGCCACTAGTGTAAATTATTGTCCAACATCTTAAGTTAGTTTGAAAAAGTACACAAAATTTGGTGTAAAAGTAAGAACCATAAGTAAAGAAATCAAATTTTAAAAAAGTTTCGAGTTTATATACCAGTACAAACAGCTCTTAATATACGTTCCTGCTATAGTCTGACGTCATTAACATGTCACTGTTGTGTAACTGTAAACAATAACAAACAAGACTTTTAATAAAGCTGAAAAAGTTGTAATTAAATTTTTGTGCAAAGAAAAGAGTTATGGAGCAAAGAAATTGTTCAAAAAGTTTCTGAACAAAAGCTGGTCTGTGTCATTGTTGAAGTTGGGCACGAAGATTGATCAAATCGGCACTGTGGATCGCAAACCTGGCAGTGGTAAAAAGTGTGAGACGCGAATTGCTGACAACATTGCTTCAGTCAAGGAATTAGCATTATGTCAAAAAAATGCACTTAAAAAGAGGAGAACATTTGGAGCATGAGCAGTAACTGCATAACGGTAGGCAAACTGCTGTGTTGTAAACTTTATATTTTGAGTAATGTAATTCAAATGTTAATAAAACTAACATTGCCATGCTATTTTTTAAAACTGATACATTGTTCTTCTTAGCATAATTCACGGTTATGTTAAAAATTTCAGACAAAACTGTTAAGTTATTACTGAATTACAACTATTTGTTTTGGGGTCCACTTTTTATTGGGACACACTGTAGAAACAACTGCATAGGTGGCACAGCGTACCGCCAGTGTGACAACAAAAACTGCTGGTATGGCACACGGTATGCGGTACCAGACGGACTGGCACAGATCAAACCTTAGGGTTCATTAACGCACGTGATACAAAACTACCATCATTATACACGATTCTTCATGTGCAGTAGATTTTGGTTTTCAGTAGTACTACTGTTCATTCCAAATTTGTATTCACATTCATAATGCGATGCTGGAACGAGCCAAACACTTGTAATCAGCCAAACAGTAAAAGTCAATATTCAGCACAACACTAACAGTACAACATGTCTTTCATTGTGCATTGGCGCATCACTTCAATTGGAATATATTCAGTATGTTAATTCCCCCTAGTCAAGGTTGCCAGATTTTCTGGAAGTGTCCTCACCCCAGATGCAACTCCTGGATCCGCCTATGCTTACGTGTCATGAATTCAACACCGCAGCTTGAAGTGGCAGAAAACAAACGTCGGCATTGGAACTGTCGGAGTGTGGATTGCAAATCTCACCTTGTGCATTCAGTGTTTTATTCTGTAGCTATTTCCAACCAAAAAGTTGCAATATGTTTTCCATGCAGGCAAAAAAGAGCGCCGGCATGATACCATCCCAACACTGATGTAATCTGGACACTGACACGTCCCTTGCACACACACACACAAGCAAACACGACGACAACAACACAATGATTACACTGTTCCTCGGTCACGTGGCATCAGCAGCAGTAGCAGTGCTCAGCGCCCAGACTCTGACCTGATGATCATAGAACGAGCAGGATGCAATCAACTCATCGTCCTTGTTTACTACTGATGATGCTAAAACGTTCTCACTGACTGCAGTCGCTGATTTCAGTGAATTCAGCCCATCACTATTTGCTCTGACTGAATCATACCCGGACCGTGGCAGCTCAGGTAGGTGGTCGACACAACTGCGGCACCAGTCTGCGCCATAAGCCAATGAACCGTGTGCAGTGTACGACGCCACCACTTGGGCTATACAGAAAACACATCACAGCAACAACACTCGTTAGCATGCAGCCAACTTTACTCACATTTCACCTCCAAACTTGCAAACTACTAGCTACTTTGTGCAAGTAGTTGTTTTTTTGACTGATCAACTGATTGATTGATGGAATACACCGAAGAAAGATGGGGCAGAATAGACAAAAGGTTCATAGTATATGGACCCCCAAAATAAACTCACTTTTACTTTTTTGACCCCATAACAACTGTACAAAATGTCAAACAATACCACTAAACTTATGTGGCAAAATTCCACCGACAGTAAACGTCATTTATGGATCATGCCATAAGAAATTTCTATCGTTCATCTAACTCGATATTTGGCAAGGTTGGTAGAGCTGCTTCTGAGGAAGTGGTTCTTCACCTAATTAAAACAAAATGCCTACCTGTGTTACTGTATGGACTCGAAGTTTGCTCCTTAACAAAAGCTGACCAGCGTTCACTTGACTTTGCAGTCATACGTTTTTTAATGAAACTATTCTGCACTTCGAACATGGTAATAATTAATGCATGTCTAAGTTACTTTGACTTTAGAATTCCAAGTGAGCTGTTGCTCAAATGGTACGAGAAATACTTAGTAGAAAAGGGTTTGTCATACCGGTAGTTGTTGCTGTGATGCGTGTCGCTGTCGGTGGGCCTATTATGTTCTGTGTGAAAGTACGAACTATTCAGCTATATATAAACTGTATGAACTGTAATTAGTTAAGTTTTTCTTTTATTTTGTATTTGTTTGCTACCTCTCTTGGTGAATAAAGATGTATATTAGCTTAGAAATTTATATTTGGCTAATGAGAACAGATTAAATGTCTAAGCTAATGCATTACTTCATGCTTATATTTTTGATTTTTGCCATTTTACATCAGCGCTTATACAACATTAAATGAACTGCGTGCAGTTTTTACATATAATTGTCAAAATATATGCAAAGTGACTATAACATTTGGCAGCAACTCCTGTAGCACATCGCTGTGTATGTAGTGCAAAACTTCAATCAGTGCACAACATTTTGTGGCAGAATGTTCCAGTGTATTTACGATACATTTTATTACCCATATACATTCATTCGTAAAACAATATCTATATTTGCGCCATAAACACATCAAAGTTGTTGAAATTGGCAAACGTAATTAATACCAAAAAAAATTGGTTTGCGTCTAAAAAGGCGGCACCCTAAAAATGTCGTGCCGGTTCGACCGCACTGTTCGAATGTGCCTAAGGCCGGCCCTGTGAGCCATCAATAATGTGATCCTAATTTGTTCCATTTCGGATATATGACAACTTAAATGCCCACCCCATCTCTATTCCGTTGCAAGTTTCAGAATGTTTCCAACTTGTCCTTGCATTATATTGCTAATGTTAGGCATGCAAAGAGTGAAAATACATAGCTAATTTTGGTGTAATCGAAAAAAGTTACCAGTGGCTGTTGCTGAACTGCAGTCTAATACATGAAGTCCATTGTGCATGCAAGCAGCCAGCAACCTTGAACCAGAACAGTTCCATTTCAGTCGCCACACGCCACCACCGACCCTGACTGAATGCACTGGCTCACTGAGTTGACGACAATCCCACAACAGTACTTGCTCATCATAGCTACAATAAACACACAAATGCAACAACTACAACAACTACAACAACAACTACTACTAATAATAATGCTATGACTATTACAACCACACACACACACAGATGCCCTACTAATGGACTTACTGGCGCTAACGTTCACTGCACAGTGCTGTCTGTGTGACATCTGTCTGTTTATTTGCCACGATCACTGTGACATCAAACAGTTACTTATCTATTCAACTGATAAGCACTGCATACACTGCCACAGAAATTAACACTACAGCTGGACAACAAGATGTGAGCATTAACAATACACATACAGACAAGGCAACTGTCGTAAGTTAGCAACACAACAGTACACAGAGATCAACAGTCTTTAAGTGACTGACTGACACTAGCCAAGCAGTTAAAACTAGCTGCAATCAGTAAAAAGTTCTGCACATTGTTTAGCCATTGCATGACGATTTTATATGTAGACTAAACAGTAAACACTGCATAACTGTATGGCTTTAATCACTCAGTTATACTGTTGTTGTTTTGTTGTTATCATCATCCAGATTTAACACATGATCAAAACAGTTTATTCACAGAACATGATCCCGCTATGGTATTTTCTAAGACTGCAGTTGTCAGAGAGCAATAATTACCAACTACACACAAATACTGCATGAAATAATTGTACCCAGTGATCGATTGATCATTTTGCTACTGTCTGCAACAGCTAATGCAACTGTTATAAGGAGCAGAATAATGCTGCATATTACCTGCCAGATGCAAATAAATTGTCAAACTTATCATTACACCTGATACTGCACACTCCCATTGCATGACTGCCAACAACAACAACAACAACAACTACTACTACTACTACTACTAAAGTGTGTCTCAAAAAACGTCCCACTTTGTGATTGTCCACATCTTCGCCAAAACTCGAAAACGACTTTCACTTAGCTTAGCTTGGCACCTAGTAAAAGTATCTACAACGAAATTTTGTTTAGGATATAGGCCTACAGTAATAATTTTCAAGCATTTGAAATGACTAGTCTTGTAAGGGCCAGTCTGGAATTCAATACGCGATAATATCGCCCCAAAACCATTTTTTGCCATTTTCGAGTTTTAACTCATATCACCCTTACATAGCTTTGTAAACTGTTACAGTTTTTTGCTCTGATTATAGTGGAAAAGGCTTTTAGCAGCAGTTGCAAAGGAGAAGTGAATTGCTGATTAGGCTACTGCCAACTGTGACCTTCTGCTGTAGCCTACGTACGAGCAGCAACATAAATGATGAACCGTTTGCAACTAGGCAAAAGTTAAGTCAATCAGCTAAAGATAGTATGCAAACGTTTTGCAAGAATAACCAAAAATTGTGCACTCAACATCTAGAAATAATTTAAAATTAAAAAAAAATAAAACAAATCTTTACACAATTTCACATACATTTCCAATTACACAAAAACCTACCAATTACACAGATCATGTAATGTCCGAGTTATCGTCAATTAGGTTGGGCCTTATTTATGATGTATAATGCTTTTTTTGTTTGTATTGTGGCTAATACAGAAGTGTTTCAAGCAAAAATTTTTAGACATATTCAAAGATGTTTGGTCACTAAAGGCATTTTGTGCTGATTCATGTCGATCACTCAGCTGACTAGTGCACGCAAATGTTCAAAACGTTTTTTGGACCACCTGGTATTTTCATAGTTGTCAAATATTTACAGCAGTATTTCAGCGGTAAAACTGATATTTACGTGGAGATGGTGGCTATTGGTTGATCAGTGGAAGCACGAATGTCCCAGCATTTCAGATGACAATCATCGCCACCTGGTGACAGACATGACAACCAGCAGCACTGTCTGTGTCAGTGACTTGTTTAAATTTCACACCAAACGCTTTCACTCAATCCTGTGCTCTGTTTTTGCGACAGTATTATACTTCTCAACTTTTTAATTCACTTGTAAATTAAGCAATCCAGCAGTAACAAATCAACCTACAAGATTTCCTCACAGTGTTCACAAACTGTCGAGCAATTCTCCCTAAAGTATACACTACATGGTGTTTCATATAAAGCACCATTTTTGTTATTTCATAACTTGGTTCAATGGTGATAAGTTTACAAAAAAAATCTTTAGCAGCTGACGTAGTGGTGTAAATAAAAAGTATCAATTCAAAATATTGCAACAAAATGTAGCTGTTAGTTAAACAGACCTTGCTAATATCAACAATAGCATTAGATAATGTTTGTAGCACAGTAGTGAGACATTACCCGAGTAGATGATATTAGTGTTGAAATAGTTGAATGTTGCAACCCATGCTTCAAAGTCGTGAGCTTTCCACTGATTGGACGGAATCAGTCCAGTCTGGGTCAGTTCAACTAGAGTCAAACATCCACTTGACCCACTTACTACTAGCCTTGGATCGCTACAATGCACAAACCACAGTGAAGAAAATGTCTCCTGCAAAATCGTTATTATCTACCAACAAAAAACATCTCTACATTTTCTAACATTGCTATAATTAACTAATCAGACGTTAGATTAGTATGACATTCTGAAAGTTAACGACAGAATCTTCTAATTCGACAGCTGGTTAAAGCAAGATAGGACACCCGTCCGCTTTGAACGTAAATTGATAGTAAACCCATAGAACTAAGCGAAGTAGCCTGTATTCTAAGATAAAAACCAGTTTTAAATTGACCTTACGCACAATAAAATAAATAAAATACTGGCGTAAAGTAGAGTTTGGAGACAAAACAGACAGATTTTGAGTCGTTAAATTTAGCGAAAGTTGATAGAATTCATGACCACAAATATATACCTTTTTAAAAGGGTATATTGCTCCTAATCGTCATCGTAGGCTCATAAAAGTTGTATAGTGAATAGGCAATATGGACTTGGGAATTCCAAATATGTGGTAATTTTGGACCCCTGCCTACAGGTCACGTGACACGGAGCATGTGCAGTGAACTTTTGGCCTTTAACATGGGCAAATGCAACTTTGAGGCTTTATATCTCTGTAACGGTGTAAGATAGACACATGGTTCCAATGGACCACCAATAGGAAACCACACATGCCGAGTCCAATAGTCACCTGACCGATGACGTCACGTGACCCCAAAAGGTCAATGTCGTGACCCCAATATCTTTGGGGTGGAATATCTCCGTAACGATGCGAGATAGACGCATGGTTCCAATGGACCACCAATAGGAAACCGCATATGCCGAGTCTAAAGGTCACGTGACCAATGACGTCACGTGACCCCAAAAGGTCAAACTCGTGACCCCAAAATCTTTGAAGCCCCGTATCTCCGTATCTGTGCAAGATAGATGCATAGTCATCATTGACCACCAACAGGAAAGTGCTCTCGCCGAGTTTGAGTGTACTATTACTACTAACTACTACTAATAATAATAATGTCTGCCATTAGACCTGCGACACAGGGCAGTGGACCAATCCAGAGACAGAGCCAGGCATCCTACGGAGTCCTCCACTGACAATATCTCCAGCAGCTGGCAGTCTGCATCTCCAGTCTGCTCGGTTCTGTTGATGGACCACAGCGACAGATCTCCACTAGCATCAGCAGCTGCGAACAATGGCAAGCCAGTCTCCTGTGTGCCATAGACAGCATCACACCACTTGACATCCAGCACGCCCGCCACATCACTGGTCTGATGCAGAAGACTCAGCCGTGTCATTTGTGATGCACCCCCCCTTAGGTCATCGGTTGCTGGCAGTCGTCCTAGACATAGCAGGTACAGTCGGCCGACCCTGCTGTCAGGCGCACTTTCGCCAGTCTTGTCCACATTTGTCTCCGTTGCCGGCTCATTGTCCTACAAACAATACCACACGTCACACCACAAAACCACAAGAAAGATAAACTGTAATAGAAATTTACTACACTTTTAAGAGGAGAATTTATTCAGGTTTCTGAATGCAGCTAGAATATATAACAAGGAAAGCCAGTTAGTCTGTGCAGCTGTAAGTGCAGCATGCTAAACTGCCTTGCATATTGACTGTACACATATTGTTACCAGTGTTTGTTGAAATTCTAAAAATGATATATGCTCTATGTAGACATAAATAAATGTATAAATAGTATTACTGAAACCAGCAGGAAAATTACAGTGATGAAGACTAAATAACTGGTAAAAACCAATTTGAAAAAGTATGTGTAGAAAGGTATTAACTAGAACTGTCAAATTAGCACATTAACTGAATGCATTAAAAAATTAATGCGTGTTACAAAAATTAACGTGTGTTAAAAAAATTGAAGCACACATGTAAATTTACTTAATTCTGTGAAGCAGGTGTTCCAATATTCCATTAAACTACGTTTGTTTAACGACGGAATAATGTTCAAATAATTAAATTTTTTATTGTCGCTCCATCACTACTGTCACGATCCTGCGACACAGGCACGAGTTTGTGGGCTTCATTCTTGTCACCCTCTCGATGAAGTCCACCTACAATATCAGCATCGTTAATGATGCATTATTAAGGGTCCATGGACACCAAAATTAACATATATATTTTATCTGTTTTCCTAAAATTGCATAATTGTCTGATAATTTTGACAGTAATATCAGCGCCCAGCATTTTGTCAACACGGAAAAACTTACATTTAAAGTTGACGATTTACAGACATGATCTAAAAAAGCGACGCCATTTTGGCTAGGCCGCACAACCGGTGACGTCATCGGTGCAGCCCATCAACATCATGAATACCGGTAATTAATGGCCTAGCCTTACCTAATGACATCACTGGCTAGGCCATTAATATTCATGATGTTGATGGGCTGCGCTGATGACGTCACCAGTTGTGCTTGTCATGGTGCTGTCTCTTGAATTTTTTTGCACAATGTAATGTAAGGCGATATTTTCGTCACAATCAGGCATCAATTTCGTATATTTATAAAGCTTAAATCAATATATTATATATGGAAGGTGAAATGTCCAGTAATGGGACCAAGATACCAACCCTCAAGACCAAGGCCAAGGCATTTAATGCACTGAATACTGAACAGAACACCTAGGTCCGAATAACACACTACATAACATACAGCTCAGATGTAGAATCTTCTATTAAGACAAAAAAAATCTCAATAATCCTACTAATACAGTCACACTAAACATCAGTCTAATCTTTACATTATGCCATGCAAGTTTAATAGTCCATATCAACTTATCAACTGAATTTACAAATTTTGCAGATTCTCAAGCACAGAGTCTTCATGACATCTTTGAACGGTGTGGGTGTTTTATAATGCTGCCCTGTAAGAAAACTCGTTCTACAAATGCCGATGTAGCAGCAACACTGAACAGGCGAGAAAATAGCGATCTAAAACAACTGTATTCTATGTCAGAGAAAAGTTTTGTCTTTGCAATTGTCACAATTCATGGCATGAATGTATTTCGACAGCTTGAGATAAAACAGAGCACTGGGTGGTAAACTTGCTGTGGGCTAGGCATGCCTGTACAACAGCACCGAAGACCGGAACTTTGCCTTGGAGGTTAGTGTCTTGGTCTCGTAACAAGACCAAGACCAAGACACTAATCTCCAAGACCCAGGCCAAGGCCAAGGCACCAAATTCCAAGACCAAGGCAGTAAAAATCTGCTTCAAGGCAGCCTCTAAGCGAGGCACTGCTTCGAGGCATCACATCACTGGAAATGTCTAATTAAAAGCTATAAAAATTCCGTGTGTGAGTTTGACCATGGCCATGGACCTTTAGGGTCGGTTTCTGGATCTTTTAGTTAACTGATCAGTTAGTAAACCGTCTGTTAATTGTAACTTGCTAGTTAAGTTTGTGCGCATTTCTGAACAAAACCTTGACTGGCTGTCAGCTAACTGAGCGGTAAACTATAGTTGCTTAGCAACGATG